>Ga0208791_1000083_pt1 | contig 51102 bp, 65 predicted proteins | sample 11_taG_FD_184084 | JGI IMG/M metagenome (GOLD analysis project Ga0208791, IMG submission 184084) | Marine viral communities from the Subarctic Pacific Ocean - 11_ETSP_OMZ_AT15265 metaG (SPAdes) (version 2) | ecosystem: Environmental > Aquatic > Marine > Oceanic | place: Pacific Ocean | collected...
CTAATGTACTATCTTTAGTAAATCCCCAGTTCTGTATCTTGTACCTACCGGTAGCCCAGCAGCTATAGCAGCAGCATTATCTGCATGCTCTGACACTGTTTGAGTGTTTATGTAAGTAGTTATGTTCTGTATTGCGAAGTTCTTTGTCGTTACATTGTTTTCGTCAGTACCCAGTAGCTTGTCTGTTGAAGCTATAGTACCGTCTAATGGATATGTAGATATTCTTGCCATGTTATTTAGTTGTGTAGTTGTTGTTAGATTCCTTCTTTGTACCTAAACCATCGTTACCTCTGTTCTGTTTAGGGGATTCCCATCTTTGATCTTTGTGATCATAGTCTTTATTCTTAGCTTTAGATGGATTCGCTCTTGCTTCTCTCTCTGCATGCGCTTTCTTCGCCTTTCTAGCAGGCGTCATTGCATAAGCCTTATCTCTAGCGGCCTTGTCTCTTCGAGCAGTAGCGGAAAGTTTCTGGGTCATACGAGTATGATTACGTATTTAAATAAGTACTTAAAAGTGTGACAATAGGGTACTACTATTTATATATAACTACCTACTGTCTCAAAAAAAAATCATTACAAATATGGAGGTATAGGGTTGCTTTTACCGTATTTACCCCGTATCCTATATGGGAAACAGTTTTTATTTACCCAGCCCCCCTACTCATTTAGGTTTTACGTTGTATATATGTCTGCAACCGATCAACTACATGCTATCCATCACTGGTAACTAATATATTTTCCTGTAAATGTTTTACCTTTTTTACTGTACATACTGCATCACGTATAGCATTACCCTAATCACCGTACCAAACCAGTTCAGTATATGAAGTAAGTGACTGATCGTCATGACACTATGACATATGACGTGTTGTCTTGTTGTATGACACAATGACACTCGCTATAATACCTACAACTATTTTTCTACTACTAAACAATAGTACTACTTTACAAACCTAATACGATTGGTATACGATAATATATATGTAACAAACAAATACTAATAATACTATGTTAAGAACTTTACCACTTATTAAAAATGTAATCAACAAAGAAATTACAAAACTAAATGAAAAGCCAGAATATTGGGGAACTATTGAAAATATAGAAAATGAAAATGAAATCTTCAATTACTTTCTAACTTATGAAATAGTAAATCAAGAATGGTTTGACGAAAGATTAAAGTACACAAACACTGAATTGTTAAGTGAATTACTAAACAAAATTACAAACTAAACACGAAGAGTAAACGATAATATAAATGTAAATAAATAAATATAATATGAGTAATAAAGAATTATTAGCGAAAGCTATCAGTAAATTAAGCACTGAAGAATTAAGTGCAATCTATCCACCAATCGAAAGAAAAAACTTTGTAGTAAGAAAGTCTTGGCTCGGTAGAAATCAAATCATCTCTTTCACTAACAAGAAAGGTGTTAAAAGAACTTACAACCACGACGAAGTTCTAAAAGTAATGTTACCTAAGTTATCTATAATGCCTTGCTGGATTAAGAGACAATACTGGTCACAGTCAACCGATATGCCTAAAAACACTAGACATTTAATCCTAGACAGAAATCCAGTTACAGATTAAATACGATCGGTAAACGATAATATAAATGTAACAACTTTAAGTTCCACTTGTTTCTATAAGTATAAAAATGCGAACAAGTAATGACATAACGGTTAATGTGAGTTCGATTCTCACTATGTCAACTAAAATTAATAATATGATATATACTTTAACCTGCCCTAACGGCAAAGAAATCGACATGACGCACTACATTGGTAAACAAATGGAAGGTGAAATAACTAGACAAGATGTCTTAGATAGAATAGAATTTTATAAATCAACAAATAAATAATATGAGAAAATTTCACCATCATCCAGTAATCAATATAGTAATAGGCGTGATCGCTTATGCTCAAGTAACTCTAGTAATCCTTGGTTCAATATCATTAATAATAAATATGATACAAAACGGTGCTCCAACAAGCTTCGGAATCTATGGGTAACACAAAACAAATACGAATAATTAACGATAATATAATAAATAAATAATACTATGGCTCACATGAATACATATCTGCTTAAAATAAGCTACAGAAAATACGGTAAGTGCTACAGCAAACTTACTTCAGAAGAAAAATCAACCGTTTTAGACATATACTATGACTTCTACTAAGTTCAACGACTATCCTCAAGACCAAATCGACGCTAAATTAAAGCAAGTCGAAGCGTTCGAAGCAAAGTACGGTACTAACAATACAGTAAGTAAAGCTTGGCGTAAATGGTGTACCGATCACGAATATCGCAGACGAGAGTGGCAATTCAGACAAAGTGTCGCTGCCAGTATACAACCAAATGTCGATTATACAAAGTAAATACGAATAACTAACGATAATATAATAAACAATATATGAATAAACTTAAAAAACTTCACGAAAAAAAATTAAAACTAAACGATATTACCTACAAACCATATAATCTTGGTAATCTACCACCAACATTTGCATTCAAATACAATGACAAAGACGGTAGCGATCAAATCGGTATATCTGAATGGTTTAACTACAAAGGTTTAACATATATAAAAGCGTAACTATGAGTAAAATGAAAGAAATCGACGAGGTAGCACAAGGTATTGCTGACGTCACTAAAGAATTAATGTATGACAGTATTCACTGGCAAATAGCAGAGTTTCACGTTGAAGGTGATTCTTATAACGAACTACATGCACATGTAATGTATTTAGCGATTAAAAAAATGTATGAAGAAATCGAAAAAGAAACGAAAGTTTAGTCATCACAAGATTAAACTAATGGAAATCGAGGCGATAGAGCGAGAGTATTGGACTAGATATAATTCCGAGATACCAAAGTGGCAACAAGATATGTATTAAATACAAAACAAATACGAATACATATCGATAATATAAATGTAATAATAAAATAAGTAATATGTATTGTAAATGCGGCGAAAAAGTACACCCAATAAGACTAGGTTATGGATATAAAACTTGTGTTCCTTGTAGCACAACCGAAAGCCACAGTTATGTACCAATCATCGCTAACAAGCAAGTACTTGAAATACAAATAGTTAGCCAAGAAGTTAGCGCATCTGTGCACAGAGCTTGGCGACGCAAGTAGCTAGACGAGTAAGTTAATTAGGTCGGACGGGTGAGGGATCGTTATGAACTCCGCGAGACACATAACTGAATTGCTAGCTACTATTGGGAGTGATAAGGTAAGCTAAGAAATAGGAGACGATATATGTATGTGGTGTCGAAGATTTGATCACTGGTACGTACGGAAGTGTATTACATATTACGTCACACTAACTTAAACGGCGGTTCGATTCCGCCCACTTCCACTAACAGAGGGGTGGCAGATATGCAGAGATATACTTGTCCAACAAACAACGGCGGGTTTACGTAAACGAAGTACTTCGTGGGCACACCTCTCTTAATATATTGCGCGGTGGAGAAGATGGTTATCTCGCGAGTCTCATAAACTCGAGGTCGAAGGTTCGAATCCTTCCTGCGCACCAAAATTAAATAATATGAGTGATAAAAAATGTAATGGGTGGTCAAATTATGCCACTTGGAAAATTAATAGTGAAATAGTATCAGACGGTGATTGGGAATTCCCAGTAACTTATGACTTTATTGAGGAGTATGTAGAGCATGTCGTATTCGATCATTGCGGTGACATGGGTCTTATGGAAAGTTACGCAAGATCTTTCATTGCTCAAGTTGATTTTAGAGAATTAGCAGAGCATATAAATAAAGATTTAGAAATACAACAACAATACGACAAGTAAACGATAATATAATAAATTAATAATATGACTATATACGAAAACCTTAAACCAGAGTTACAATCAGAACTCGACTCATCAAGCGTGAAGTACAGTACCGCTATGAGATTAAAGTATGTTTTACTTTCTAAATCATACTGGTCAGACTTAACAGTTGACAACGTAAAAGATTTAATAACATACACCGGTCAATCTGGCGTACAAGTATCCGCATTCGGTTTTATGTACGGTGATTCATTCTTAAAATCATGAGCGACTCTGTAACTAAATGGCACGAACTAAACGAAGAAGGTTGGTGGACTAAAACACCCAATGTTCGTGTCAAAATCGACGAAAAAATAGCATTAGAATTAGCTGATGAAAAACTAAAAGAAATCAAATGGCTAATAGAAGAATACCATTACAATATGGATGCCACTGATCTTGTACATAAAATAAACGAAGTAATAAATAAAATAAAATGAGTAAAAAAATAACAGATGAACTTATCGAAGAAAAAATGATAAGCTATGGCTTCGGCGAAGTTGAATCACACGACGAAGAACATATTAGAAAAATAGTACTTGACCATTACGAAACTGAATTAACAGATCAGTGGCGTGAAAATTGTGACTATTATATATACGAAGAATCGACTGCTGACGGCTACAGCGTTTATATAACAACTCATGACACCAGAAACATTTGTGTAAATGAAAATGTTAATTACTACGAAAGCGAATTGAGCGGACACCTTCAAGATGCTATACGTGATGGCGGTGTAATATACGTTGACGACTTATATCAAGACTTTATTGATGATGCAGTTCAAGAATTATATATATATTTATGTGATCGCCACCACGAGCAAGCGCTTGACGAATTACAAGACGAAGGTTACAAACTTGATACGGATGAATAACGATAATATGAATGAACAAGAAATGAATTATATCGCAGATAGAATAGCCTCTAGACTCATCGCATTTATGGAAAATCAAGCTGTAAATGTTTATAGCAGTTCCACATTCGACGGTCCTGTTGACGAAGAGCAGCAATTATTAGCTGACCTAGCGAAAGCTATGACTGAACTAGACTATAACTTGCAACAAGAAGACTATTCTAAATGCGATAAATTAAAAAAGAAAATAATAAAAATAGAAAACCAATTAAATAAATTTAAATAATATGATCAAACCAATGCTCGCATACAAAGTAGATGCCAAACCAATCGACTGGTCCGAGAAAGTATTTATGCAACCCAAACTAGACGGCGTACGCTGTGTAATCAAACAAAATGAATCCGGTGATGTTGTTGCGTTCTCTCGTAATAACAAACCTTGGCTAAATATTCATCACATTCTTGAAAATCTAAAACCATTCTTCGATCAGCACCCAGATATTGTGCTTGACGGCGAATTATACAATCACGAATTACGCAACGATTTCGAAAAAATAATATCATTAGTTCGAAAACAAAAGCCATCTGCCGCTGATAGAACAGAATCTGCAGCATATGTACAATTTCATTGTTATGACTATATTGAAAATATAATGAACGAAAACTATTCGTACAGAATGAATCAACTTGCTACCAGCGATATGTATTCTTACTGTGTTAAGTATGTTCCGTCTTATGAAGTAACAAGTTACTCCGATGCTTTATATATGCACAAAAACAAATTCTTAGCTAATGATTACGAAGGCTCTATATTGCGTCTAGATAAACCATATGAATGTAAACGTTCTTACAATCTACAAAAATTCAAAGATTTCCATGATACTGAAGCGACAATAGTAGGCTATGTACCCGGCAAAGGTAAGCGTACAGGCACACTCGGTAAGTTCTTAATGATCGATGCTGACGGTATTGAATTCGGTTGCCCTCCGGGTAAAGGCTACAATTACAAAATGCTAGCTAATATGTTAGAAAATATTCATAACTATATTGGCCAAACAGCGACGTTCACTTATTTCGAACGAACTAAAGCTAATAGCTACAGACACCCACAATTTAAAGCAATCAGAAACTATGAATAAATTGATATGGCAGTTATACAACGACAACATGATAAGCGAGGAGATAGCAAACCTCTTATTAGACAAACACTACAATAGACTAAACAACAAACGATACAGATGAACATATTTTATTTAGACAGAGACCCAGCCGTTTCAGCTAGTTACTTTTATGATAAGCATAAAGTTAAAATGATCTTAGAGTCAGCACAAATGCTTTGTACAGCTCATATAGCACTGGGTAATGATAATGTTCCATATAAAAAAGCACATTTAAATCATCCTTCAACTATATGGTGCAGAACAAATAAAGCACAATACTTATGGTTATATAATCATATGTTAGCGCTTGGTAAAGAATATACAAATAGATATAATAAAACTCACTTAACAATTACAAAATGCAAAGATATTTTAGCTACCCCTCCTCCAGGAATACCAACAGGTACTTTCGAAGAACCGCCTCAATGTATGCCAGACGAATACAAAGTCGAGGGTGATAGTATTAGAGCATACTGGAATTATTATGAATTAGATAAATGTAAAATAGCAAATAAAAATGAGCAAAAAATTAGTAGACCACTTAATAAGCACGAATTACAATGGAATTAGCAATAAAATTAAAGCTTATAGAAAGCCGAAGAAAGCGGCAACACAAAAGAATTTTAGAACAGGCAATAACAGAGCTTCATAACAGCATAGTATTATATGTTATAGAAGATAATTATGAGATGGCAAAAATAAAAAGCCAGCTTTTTCTTAAATACAACAGAAGATTAAAGTATCTTTCCATATAGGGACGATAGGTAGTATAATAATAATAGTAACAGGCTAATGTCACAGTACGAAAGAAATAAAGATTATCTCAACAGGCATAGGGTAATATACAGGCGTAATCCGATCAGCGATAAACCCACAGAGCAATTTGCATGGGGTGACTTCTACGCTGACGGTACTCACGAATGTTATAACTTGTTTGCCTCAAGAGCAAAGATAACTACATATAGATCTTTAAAGTGGCACTTGTATGTATTATGGTACTTAAATCCCCAAATGGATGCAGATGCTTTTACAGCATTAACACGATACGTTTGCGATAATAAAAATGGATTTGTTACTTTTAAAGTATCAGAACAATTAATGCAGAGCATGGTATATGATGTATCAATGCAAGATCTAGAAAAACCACCACCAAATAAATTGCGTAAGGTTATATTCAAAGATCATTGCGGTTTAGATATGAGACAAAAGCTATCTATAGTAGGTCAAATGGTTGGTAGACAAAAATTATCAGCCGCTGAAATATATGATAGTATGCTTATATTGAATGATAACAAACAAAAAATTAATATATCAAAGATAAGTATAATGTTAGGTTGTTCAACACGTACAGTGCATAGAAATATGACAAATGAATTAAGACGAGAAAAAGAACTATTAAACCAGCAATTATAATGAGTAATGAAAAAATATAATATACAGAATTATATCAGGTATAAAGAAGATGTCAAGTCTTCTATGCCTGATGAAGATATTGGCTACAGTGAATTATCAAGAGATAAACTTATAATTAGATTTCTACCGTTAGTAGAAAATTTAGCTCGTAAGTTTTCAACAACACAGCAAGCATCAGGGGTTTTAAGTATCAATGATCTACTGCAAGAAGGCGGCGCAGGATTAACCAAAGCTGTAGACAGATTAGACTGGGATGTTTTAAACGAATCAGAGGACATTGAAAAAACATTAAAGTCATTTCTAAGTAAAAGAATTAAAGGAGCAATTAGAAGATCAATAGATATTAACAGAGGCGACATTAAAATACCAGAACATAAGTTAAATGAAATACGCAAAAATCCGAAAGATGATAAGATGGTAGCTTTGTTTTTCAATAGCATGTTTTCAAGTTATGATATAACACCAGCTGATGAAGATAACTTTGCTTATCAATTACCTGATAAGTCTGAACCATATAATATAGCTTTGCTAAATACTTATTTACTTAGTTTAATGCAAGAACATTTAACATCAAAACAATATGACGTAGTTAGATTATTTTATGGTTTAGATTGCAATAAGCACTCTGCAAAAGAAATAGCAGACTATATTGGTCTCAAAGTACCGACTGCAACCGTTATAGTTTCACAGATTAAAAAAGAAGCAATCGACCATCTAATCGCTAATGTCGACAGTAACCAAGTAATTGATTATCTTTAACTTATGAATAAAATACGTAATAATAATAATAAGAAACCAAACAAAACCTTATGACCATAAACCAAAAGCTGGCCCAAATCCAGACAAAATTTAAATCGAAGAAGAGTAGATTTAATTCATTCGGCAAATACAACTTCAGATCAGCCGAAGACATCCTAGAAGCAACTAAACCCTTTCTCTTAGAGTTAGGAGTATCAGTAAGAATTGATGAGGAACTAATTGACAATCAAGAATTTCCAATAATCAAATCAACTGCTATCATCTGCGATGGCGAAAATGCTATACGTGCTACTGCACTTGTAGGCGTTGACCTAACTCAGAAAGGTATGCAAATGCCTCAAAAGTTCGGTAGTGCATCATCTTACGGTAAAAAATATGCGCTAGGTAATTTATTTTTAATTGACGACACTGCAGATAGTGACGCAACAAACAACCACGGTAATGCACCGAGAGCTAACAAGCCGACCTTAACATCAGACAAAGATCCAGCATTTGCTAAAGCAAAGGATTACGTTAAAGCAGGAGGTAAGATTGAAGCTATAAAAGCAAAGTATGCCTTATCTAAAGAAGTAGAGGCAAAATTGAAAACTCTATAAAATGGAAAAAGCTAACAAGACAGAGGCGTTAGAAAAGCTTAAAGAAGATAAAAACTATTACGGCAGTTACGGTAAAAAGTTTTTAAGCAATTCTGACATCTCTACACTGTTAACAAATCCTCTGTCGCTAGGTATACCTCTAGAGAATAGACCTGCATTTTTAATAGGTGGGTATTTTCATACAGCTATACTAGAACCTGAAAAGCTTAATAACTTTAAGATTGTAGAAGCCACAACTAGAAATACAAAAGCGTATAGAGAGATCTCAGGCGGTGAGATATGCTTATTGCAACACGAAGTAGATAAAACTGAATTGTTAGTAGATAAAATAATGTCTAATGATATATGCAGAGATTTAATTCGTGGTACAGGCGAAAGTGTAGTTTACGAACAGCCTGGGATTGAAGAGATAGGCGGCCATATGTGGAAAGGCAAAGCTGATATAATAAACCACGGTGAAAAATTAATTATTGATTTGAAAACTACAGCTGACATATCAAAATTTCAGTATAGCGCACGAAAATATAATTACGATTCACAAGCTTATATTTACCAAAAATTATTTGGATATGAGCTAGTGTTTATGGCTATAGACAAATCATCTCATCAAATAGGTATATTTGATTGTTCTCCAAAGTTTTTGGAAAGCGGTAGGGATAAAGTTGAAAGAGCTATAGAAGCATATGAACTATTTTTTAAAAACCCGGATTTCGATCCACAACAATTTTTTATTAACAAAACCCTTTAATTATTAATTATGGCAAGACCAAGAAAAAACCAAACAAAAATTTGTACAGTAACAGGAATGAAAACAAGTGTAGATAATTTTTATACTAACCAAAATCATGTTAAAGCAGTAGACAATATGAGAAGAAATACTGGCGCTACAAAAGAGCAATTAACAAGAATGTTTAATCAGATAAACGCGTACTAATATGGCAAGTATAATTAAAGCAAGTATTAACTTGAATGAAATCCCCAAAGATAAAATCTATGTGGGTAAGAAAGGTAAGTATTTACCTATAACAATTACAATTAATGACGAAGTTGATAACTATGGTAATCAAGGACCAGTTATTGTTGAACAATCTAAAGAAGAACGTGAAGCTAAAGTAGCTAAAACTTATTTAGGTAATGTAAAAGTGGTGTGGACTAACGGCGATAATGTAGCCGCTGCACCTAGAACAGATCAACCACAACAAGCTCAACCGGTAGCTCAACCGGCAGATGATTTACCATTTTAAATTAATATAATTAATGCAGACAACAGAGATCAATGGATTCTTGATTGATGAGTTCAATCAATATAAGCTTGACGAAGGTAAGAAACAAGGGACGTGTCCTTTGTGCTCTTCTGATAGACAACCCAAGAAGCAAAAATTAAAATGCGCTTCTTACGATTGGGAACGTGGTCTCGGTACTTGTCATAATTGTAACACATCATTTCAATTACATACATATCAACGCAAGGGCGCTAGCGAGAAAGAATACGTTAGGCCCAATGCGTTGCATGTTGCAGATCCTGAACAATTAGGATCTAAAGTATATGAATGGTTTAAAACAAGAGGTATATCACAGAAGACTTTAGACGAATTACACGTAACTGAAGGTTCTGAATATATGCCTCAAACCGGCAAGGCCGAGAATACGATTCAGTTTAATTATATAATGGGTGATCAGCTTATTAATATTAAATATAGAGACGGTAGAAAAAACTTTAAACTATATAAAGGAGCTGAGAAAGTATTTTATAATATAAACAGTATAGTAGGATATGAGTATTGTATTATAGTAGAGGGTGAAATGGACGTGTTAGCATTACACGAAGCTGGAATACCTAATGCAATATCAGTTCCTAACGGCGCAACACTAAATAGTAATAACTTAGATTATCTAGATAATTGTATTGATTATTTTGAAGACAAAGAGAAGATAATATTAGCAGTTGATTCAGATGAAGCTGGACAAGCATTGCAATCAGAATTAGTTAGAAGGCTAGGAGCAGAGGTTTGTTACTTAGCAACGTTTGATGATTGTAAAGATGCTAATGAATATTTAATCAAGCATGGAAAAGAAAAACTATCAGAACGTATTACTGGAGCAAGACCCGTACCTCTTGAGAATGTTACGACATTCAGAGATATTGAGGATGAGGTTACTGACTTTGTTCGTAATGGCTTTAAGAAAGGATACCAAGTTGGCTTATCCAATTTTGATGACATTTTTAGTACTTACACCGGTCAATTTATTACTGTCACTGGTATACCTAGTTCAGGTAAATCAGACTTTGTTGACCAGATGGTTGTCGGATATAATCGTAACTACGGTTGGAAGACGGCTTTTGCATCACCAGAGAATGCGCCAACGTATTTACATGCTCACAAGCTAATGAGAAAAACCTGGGAAGGTATGCCATCAGCTTCAGATATACACGGTGACAAATGGAATCAGATAGCCGATCATTGTAATAGTAATTATTTTCATATTGACATGGAACGCTACACATTAGAATCCGTGTTGCGTAAAGGCGCTGAGCTAGTAAAACGTAAAGGTATTAAATGTTTAGTTATAGATCCATTTAATAAAGTTAGAGATGTAGATTGCAGGACAGAAGATGTTAATAGATATACTATGGAGTACTTAACTAAGATTGAGATCTTCGCTAAGAAGTATGATGTACTTGTATTTATAGTTGCTCACCCTACTAAGATGTATAAGACGCAAGATGGTAAGATTGAAGAACCTACAATGTATAACATTAAAGGTGGTGGTGAATGGTATGATGCTTCTTATCATGGTATATTAGTTCATAGAAATTATGAAGAGAAGACTGTTAAAGCTAAAGTTCTTAAAGTTAAGTTTCAAAACTTAGGAGAGAATGGCGCTGAAGCTCATTTTAAATGGGAGCCAAAGTCGGGTTGCTTTATACCTCATGAACAATTAAACTTAACAGAAGAGGCTATGCCTTGGGAATAGATGAAAAGCTTATATAGAAAAGGTGCTAATTATAGCATGCCAAAATACGTTCCTACTACGGACGAGACAGAAGCTTGTTTGTATTGCATACGTAATAATATAAGAATTGCGCCTCAAGGAATACAGAACGATCCAGATAACTGGCGAATAACTATAACACTTGGCCCATACAAACGTGGAGAAAAACCTAATGTAGCACCGAGTATATATAATAGAGATGCGATCTGGAAAGCGTATTATGAATTTTGTAAATATTATTATGATAAACATAGAAAATGAATATAAAGCACTTATGGGAGGTGTACTCCACGGCGGATCTAATAAAGAGGATCGAACAGGGACAGGGACGAGAGCTGTCTTCGGAAGAACGATTAAGCACGATATGTCACTTGGCTTCCCTATACTCACAGGTAAAAGGATAAGCTTTCAAGCAGTAAAGACAGAGTTGCTTTGGATATTACAGGGTAGAACAGACCTTAAATATCTTGAAGATAATGGTGTTAAATACTGGCGACCTGATTATAATAGATCAGGTAGAACAGATGGAACGTTAGGCCCTGTATATGGAAAACAATGGCGTGACTTCAACGGAGTTGATCAATTAGCAAACGTAGTAAATGCTATACGTGATACACCACACAGCCGTCGCATCATGTTATCCGCTTGGGCACCTCATGAAATGAATGATATGGTGTTGCCTCCGTGTCATTATGGATTTCAAATATACATAAACAACGGTGTTATGGATTTAATGTGGCAACAAAGATCAGTCGATATATTTCTTGGTCTGCCGTACGATATTTCAATGTATGGCTTACTATTAGAGATGTTAGCTAAAGGCTCTAATTTGAAGCCTGGGAAGCTTATAGGACAGCTTGGAGATTGTCATTTATATAACAATCATTTAGAACAAGCAGATGTATACATAAACAGATCCAAAAGAGTATTACCAAAGCTTAAATTAGATAAAGGTTTAGATGTTTCTTTAGAAATACCTAAGCATAATGAAATAAATTTAATCAAATACAATCCTTATCCTGCTATAAAAGCAGAGCTGAGTGTTGGCAAATAAACTAAAAATATGTACAACATTTATCACATTCCTGGTAAAAAAATTGGAGTTACACGTAATCTTAATAAAAGAGTTACGGAGCAACAAGGATATGCACCAGAAGAATATGAAGTTTTATTTACAAGCGATGATATAGAAATTATATCTGCAAAGGAAATAGAACTTCAAAAGTCTTACGGCTATAAAGTTGATAGACAAACTTATAAAAATTTAATTAAATCAAATAAAATGAAAATTAACGCTACAGAGCAGACAAGTACATTCCCCTATCCAGTAAATAAACTTAAAGGTAATTTATCGGACCACATAGGGGCTAAATGGTCTACGGAATTTGGCACATTTGAAATAACAGCCAAAACAATACCTTGGATTATGCAGAATTGTAAAACATCAATGTACAATGATAAAAGAAGCTATATATATAATAAAGCTTTTTATGAAGCGTTTTATAACACAGACCACAATCCTGATGTACGTTCAGATGAAAGATTCGATCTTATAAGAAACTGGGCAGCAACAAGAGGATTATATAATGAGGGTAATTCGCATACACAGTATGTTAAATTACAAGAAGAAGCTGGCGAACTAGCTAAAGCATTACTTAAAAACGATAGACCTGAGATAATAGATGCTATAGGCGATATTGTTGTAGTGCTTACAAATTTAGCGCATTTAGAAGGATACAATATAGAGTATTGTATTGATGAAGCTTACAAAGTTATAGCTGCAAGAACAGGTAAAATGATTAATGGAACATTCGTAAAAGATACAGACAATGAGTAAAAAACAAATAGAATTTAGAGATCCAGTTGTTGAACGAGTTGTAGATAAATTTGTGTCTAGATCAGATGTAGGCTATGCTAAATACGGCGTTACACTAGATGAAGATCCTAGTAAAGTAATAGACTGGCTAAATCATTTACAAGAAGAGCTTATGGATGCTGTGTTATATTTACAAAAAGCAAAAGAAGCTTATGATGAGAAAACCTTATAAGAGAAAAAAGAAGAGAGGACCAGTACAAGCAAAGAAGGTGTCATATGATGGCATTAACTTTGCTTCAGGCCTTGAACGTTATATGTATATGGCTTTAAAGAAAGCAAAGATTAGAGCCAAATACGAGGGAGAGACGTTTGTTTTATTAAATGGATTTCATTTTGATAACAAAGTTTATGAAAGACAATCCAATGGGAAAGGTGATTACAAAAATAGAGGTGAGAAAAGAATATTACCTATAAAGTATACACCAGATTTTATTGGCGAAGATTTTATAATTGAAACCAAAGGTAGAGCAAACGAATCATTTCCTATGCGATGGAAATTATTTAAGCAATTAATAGTTAGGCAGTTTCCGGGTACAACATTATATAAACCACAAAATCAAAAGGAATGCGACGAAACAATAAGCCTCATCCAAGCCAATCGAAAAGATTAGCTAGGCAAAAGTACGCTGAAAGACAAATTGATAAATGGTGTAAATGGAGTTGGGATGTTAGAGGCAAGATAAAATATAAAGAATTAGTTGAACTACAAGATAAATATAATATTAAAGCATATGGAAAATAAGAATTGGAGTTTATCTATAGGTACTTATCCTGGCGTATTACTAGGAGCAAGAACTTATGATGAAGAGACACAAGTAACACATGTTCTGTATTTACCTTTTGTAGATATAGCATTAGAAATATTTAAATAATGGGATTGTTTGATGAGCGCGTAGCGTATAAACCATTTGATTATCCTGAATATTATACAGAAGGTTGGTTAAAACAAGCTCAAGCATTTTGGTTGCATACTGAAATCTCAATGCAGAGCGATATAAAAGATTGGAATGAAAGACTTAACAAAAAAGAAAAAAACCTCGTTGGGAACATACTTCTTGGATTCGCGCAGACCGAATGCGCTGTTTCAGACTATTGGACCCAGAAGGTCGTATCGTGGTTTCCTAAACACGAGATAAGACAAATGGCTATGATGTTTGGTTCACAAGAAACTGTGCATGCTGTAGCATATAGCTATTTGAATGAAACCTTAAAATTAGAAGACTATGAAGCATTTTTACATGAACCAGCTACGGCTGAGCGTTTTGATAACTTGGTTGCATATGGTGGCAATGATACCACAGGTATCGCAAAGTCATTGGCTGTTTTTTCTGCTTTCGCAGAAGGAGTTTCTTTATACTCTGCTTTTGCAGTACTTTATAGCTTTCAGTTACGTAATTTACTTAAAGGTATCGGGCAACAAATGAAATGGTCTGTAAGAGATGAGTCATTACATAGTAAAATGGGTTGTCAATTATTCAGGCATATGTGCCAGGAAGATTCTAAATTATTAGAAGCCTGCAGAGAAGATGTTGTTGAAGCTGCTAAGGTAATGGTTGACTTAGAAGAAAAGTATATAGACAAAATGTTTGAGATGGGTGACATTGAAGGCATTAAAGCAAATGACTTAAAACAATTTATAAGAAAAAGAACTAATGAAAAGCTTGTTGAACTGGGGTATATCGATTTGGGATCGTATTTCGCATATGAAAAAGATGCAGCGGATAATCTTAATTGGTTTTATCATCTTACCGGGGGCGTCACTCATACTGACTTTTTCGCTATTAGGCCAACAGATTATTCTAAAGCTAACGAAGGGGAGGACTTCGAAGACATATGGTAACACGAAGAAAATTACTTAAACTGTTAGCTTATACAAATAAGTTAACATCATATCAAAAGTTTGCATCCCGTATAGGTTATATGGGTGCAGGCTTCCTGATAGCAGCGCAATGGACAATAGAGCCATCGCTTTATATAGTTGGATTTATATGTGTAATGATACAGACAGCTTCAAGAAAACAATGGAATCTAGTTACTTTAAATTTAAATGGGTTGATAGCCTGGATAACACACTTTATGAAATGAAAGAAAAAACTTTAATTAATATGAAGCATGACATGGGCAAGATAGTTCAAGGAATGCACAATAACACACAAGGTATAATGCACGTAAATACACTAGCTCAAGGTTTATTAGAGACAGTTAAAAGAATGCCTGGATACGAAGAAGCTATAGCTAAGTTATTAGAAGAACAACAAAAACAACCTGATGCAAATGTGGAATGATGACTGGAAAAAAGGAGAGGATTACCCTGCGTGGGGTAATAACGACGTATACAAGAAGACTATATCCGGGGGATATTTATTCAACGGAGAAACACCTAAAGAAGCATACCATAGAGTCGCTAAGACAGTTGCTCGTAGATTATATAAACCAGAAATGGCGGAAACTTTCTTCGAATACATATGGAATGGTTGGCTTTGTCTCGCTAGCCCAGTATTATCTAATACAGGCACTGATCGTGGTTTGCCTATTAGCTGTTTCGGTATTGATGTGGCTGATAGTATACAAGATATAGGACAAAAGAATTTAGAGATGATGCTACTCGCTAAGCACGGCGGTGGGGTTGGTATCGGTATAAATCAAATAAGACCCGCTGGCGCTAAAATAACAGGAAATGGAACATCTGATGGAGTTGTGCCGTTTTGTAAGATTTACGATTCAACAATACTCGCCACTAATCAAGGATCTGTCCGACGAGGAGCTGCTTCAGTTAACATCAATATTGAGCATGCCGATTTCGAAGACTGGATCGAAATTAGAGAACCTAAAGGAGACGTTAATCGTCAATCCCTCAACCTACACCAGTGTGCTGTGGTCGGCGACAAGTTCATGCGAAGAGTTGAAGGAGGCGATAAAGATGCAAGGAAGAGATGGTCAAAATTATTACAAAAGCGAAAAGCAACTGGAGAACCTTATATTTTATTTAAGGGAAATACAAACAAAAATAACCCAGCAGCATACAAAGATAACGGTCTCAAAGTTCATATGACAAACATATGTTCTGAGATTACATTACATACAGATGAGAATCATAGCTTTGTCTGTTGCTTATCATCATTAAATTTAGCTAAATATGAAGAGTGGAAAAACACAAACCTTATATACGACTCTATATGGTTTCTTGATGGCGTTATGGAGGAATTTATTCAAAGAGCAAAAGGGCTTAGAGGTTTTGAAAATGCCATTCGTAGTGCTCAGAAAGGACGAGCACTTGGGTTGGGTGTCTTGGGATGGCACACGTATCTCCAAGAAAAGGGAATACCTTTTGAAGGTTTGCTTGCTCAGTTTGAAACTAGGAAAATATTTTCACAAGTTAAAATTGAAAGCGAAAGAGCTTCAATGGATCTTGCAGAAACATACGGCGAACCTTTGTGGTGTGCTGGAACTGGTATGCGCAATACTCATTTACGTGCTATTGCTCCTACTGTTAGCAACAGTAAGCTTAGTGGAAATGTTTCGCCAGGTATTGAGCCTTGGGCTGCGAATGTTTTTACAGAACAGAGTGCGAAGGGGACTTTCATTAGGAAAAATCCGACACTAGTTAAGCTGTTGAAAAAACTTAAAATAAACAATAATGAAATATGGGATAAGATATTGGCTGATGGAGGGTCTGTTCAGAATATACCTGAACTTAGTAATGTTACAATCGGACATGACATTCCTGCTAAGGAAGTGTTTAAAACTTTTAAGGAAATAAATCAATTAGAATTAATCAATCAAGCTGGACTGAGACAGCAATATGTAGATCAGTCGGTTAGTTTAAATTTAGCGTTTCCAAGTATTGCTACACCAAAGTGGATTAACAAAGTGCATTTTGAAGCATGGAAACGAGGAGTTAAAACTTTATATTATACGAGGACAGAATCAGTTCTTCGTGGAGATATTGCACAGCAAGCAATGAATGAAGATTGCTTAGCGTGTGATGGATAGTTAGTTAGTTAGTTGTAAAGAAGGGATGCTGGAAACGGTGTCCCTTTTTTAGTATACCCACATTACATCCGTCGACTTATCAGGATCAATGTCAGCGTGGATAAATGTTTTAGCAACACCTAATCTTTTAAAACCTACTTTACGCAAGGCTTCATACATTGCAAATCTATTATCAGATCCATTGATACTCACATCTACCGCTAATCCTTTTAGGTGAGACGAAGTATTAACACCGCCAACTTTTGCATTGTGTTCTTTGGTTCTAAAACCGCTATTAATTTTTATAGGTTTACCATAATGTTTTCTAGCAGCATCAAGCATACCTAATAACACAGGGCTCATTTTTTTACCACTTCCCGGTTCATCAGGAGAATCAAATTCACTGTGTTTGAAATACCTTAACTTCATTTCTTTTTATCTTTCTTAACGCCAATCCATTTACTTATGGTGTATCCTATAGTAACCAGCAGTAATATAATTTTTAAAGCGTCTTCAAAGTGCATGAATGTTGTTGCACCAAGAGTTGTTGTATTTAATGCGTATAATTTTGCGTCGTCTATAGTCATTTTATTTCTTTTTATATCTACTAACTCTACCTTTAGTATTTTTTTCTTTTTGTCCTCTTGCTTTTTCTGCAGGGGTTAATTCATTCCAAGTTGCTGGCGTATCTTTAGATACTCTTTTAGTAGGCCTAAATGTATTCTCTCCGCCTTTATAATCTTCTTTACCTTTAGGCGTTTCCCACTCTTCTTTAAACCAGCGTTTAAGCGCTAATCCCTTTTTAGTTTTTCTAACTTTAAGGGGTGAATCCATTTTAAATGCCATACTATTTTATTTTACCTTTCTTTTTTCTACACTTAGCTATATAACCTGAGGCATAAGCAGAAGGAAATACATCATACTTAGCTTTAGCTTTGTGATAACAATTATCTTTTAATTTAGCGGGTGATCCTATGTGATACCCATTATTACCTTTCTCGCCTAAACCTTGAGGTCCAATTTTTTTAGCGGGTGATGGATTTTTTTCTGGTACAGCTCCTCCGCTTCCGTCTGCGTTCATAGATATTTCCATACCTTCTGGCGCTTTAACATTGCTTCTAGCTTTTCGTACTCTAATTGTAATTGGTTCGTTCATTATTTTATTTTTTTCAAGTAATCAATTCTTTTAGATATGGACATACCTTTAGTGTCTTTTTTAAATTTTTTGTATTGAGAATATTCTAAAGCTTTTATTAATTTTTTTTCTTCAGCTTTATTCTTTTCTCTTGTTTCTTTTGCTTTCTTTTTTCCTTCTATTTTTCTTTTGGCTTTTGCTTCAACTTTTATAAGATCCTCTTCTTCATTTTTAGCACCAACACCCCAGGTTCTCCAACCTAGCGCTAAAGCTATTCTTTGATATAAAGTATTTCTTTCGTCTAATGCTTCCGTTATACCCTCTATTTCCATTAGTGCTCTGTCTAGTGGTAAATTTATTAAAGCAGAAGATAGATTACCTATTATATTATATGTTGGGCTAATGTTTAATTTACCATTTAAAGTAACATCAAACCCTCTTTCTTTTATAACATCTTTATCAAACTTCCATGTTTGTATTGCACCGTACAATTTTCTTAATTTAGATCCAATTGGTGGCGATATATTAGCTGCCTCTATAATAGTATAAGTATGATCCGCAGTAAATCCTTTCTCTTCTTGTTCTAAAAATTTTCTAATAGTATTTTTAGTAGTAGTTGCAACCGCTCCTGCTAAGCCAGACCCTCTTAGTATTGTGTCCACCATACTGTGTACTATCCTACCTGTTTTTTGGTTTTCTTTCTTTTTCTTATCTTCTTCAGTCTCTTCTTCATCATCAAACCCGGGTATCATAGCAAACAATGCATTTTGCAAAGCCGAGAATATAAAGTTTTGAACAGCACCGTAATATATTATTTTACTAAAATTTGTTTTGAAATCACCACGTCTATTTATAATATCAAGTCCAGCTTTTTTCATTAATCTAGTATACTGCATGGGTGTATTTTGAAAAGCCAATACTAATCTACCAAGAACACTAGCTTGCTGTTGAGACACTAAAGCTGGGTCGCCTGATTGCTGTGCTTCGTCTGATATTTTACTAAAGTCTGCCCAGGCTTTTGTTTCAGCTTCTGTTTTAGACATTCCTTGTTTTACGTATGTGTTTATTCTATTTCTATAAAATGTTGCACCACCGGTTGCAATAGCCATACTATCTGCAATTTGTGTTGGGGTAAAACCTATTTTTAATAAGTAAGCTATTATAGCTGATGATTTATCTTTAGAATTTTTAGCTTGACTTGCTATTTCTTGTTCTTGTATATCTGATTTTAAACCGCCACGTCTTTGTTTTAATTTATCAGAATTAAAAATTCTAACCCAATCTTTCCAGTATTGAGGTTGATTAGCAAACGCTATACCAGCCTTTAATGGATTGTTATCAGACCAATTTATAAAGTTTACTGTTGATAATAATTGTAACAAAGCTGACCTTCTGTTAAAGAACATAATAGTTCCTACAGAATTATTAACCCAATTGTTCCAAGCATTCGTTAGCCTACTTCCTCCTGACGGTCTATTGGTTCCGTTGCGCATTCTGTACAAAGCATCTTCTAACGCTTCTCTATGTCTAGAACCGTAGATAGCCTCAATCTTATTCATATTTTCAGGGCTAAATAATATCTCTGAGTTAGCTATGAATTCACCTAGGTATTCTTTTCTATTTACTTTTTCAGTTAACTCGTTCAAATCCCTAAGTATAGTTCCTGCTTGCCAATGTTCTGAAGGCTCAGACCATTGTTCTTGCTTAGAAGATAACAAAGCCCCATCAGCAAACGCTGACAAGTCTGAATCATTATTAATCACACTAACAAGTTTCTTTAAATCTCTTTTAGATAAGCCAGGAATATCGTAGCCAGCTTTATTCCATAAGTAAACTCTTATTGCTTGATCATAAGTATAACTTGTGTCAGGTATTAATTTATTAAGTTTCTTTCTTACTGGTTTCATTTGCTTCAGTAAGTTGCTATACGCATTCTTCATCATTTGTCTAGAAGATTCGATAGCAGATACCCCAGCAAAATAAGGGTCCATTAATGCTTTCTCAAAAAATGCTTGATCAGCCTCTCCTTGTTTTCCTTTACCTGCAAAAGTATACTGTGTTAATCCTCTAAAGTCATCAGCTGATGAAGGAATAAACCATCTATATTTACCTTTATTTGCGCCCCGCTTTCTTGCAACAGCATCTGAGAATTGAGCTTCAGATTTTATACCTTTATTACGCTCAATCATATCATTAAAATTTCTATTTAATGATTTATTAAATTTGACTCTAGCTTGTTGTACTTTAGATTTAACATCCAATGCATTCAATACATCTTGCACTGCCTTAACATTTTTATAAGCATCGTCTACAAAATAAAAATCATTATAGCCTTCAGCAAATTTATCTATCATCCAATCGGCTTTAGCAGATGGCCTGCCGTCTTGTAATCCTGTTATGTTTTGCATTGGTATTTCTAACCCAATACCTTTTAAGAATTCGTATATAGCCGGTGCAGAAGCTTGCGGTCTAGCGGTTAAAACATATATATTTTTATTACCGAATTTTTTTATTGCTTTTTCTAATCTTGCGGCTAATGGTCCTTTCGTTCCTTTTACAACTTTATTAAATTCACTAAAATCAAAAGTAGCGCCTTGCTCAGATAAAGTTTCATCTTTAGCTGCAAATTCAGCGGGTGTGATTTTTACAACTTTGCCATTAGGCATGGTAACTATAATTTTGCTTTTACTAAAAGCTAGTGTATCGTCAAAATCATAAACGCTTATTCCTTTTGGATTAATAGCATAATCAGGCAATCTAGCCGCGTTCATTGCTTTATCAGCTCTATTTGCAGATCTAGAATTTTTAGCAGCATAAGGTTTTAAAACATTATTGAACTCAACCCAAGCCTCCCCTTGTATATCGCCTTTATTTTCTCCACTTAAGGTCTCTATAGGGAACATATTGGGATAACCAAAAGTATTCTCATTAAAGTATCTTTTGTATTCAGGGTCATTCATTAAATCAAACGAACTATTCATTTGAGATTGGGTAAGAACATTGAAGTTATTGTCCATAACCACGGGAACTATTGCTACATTATATTTATCTCTTAAAGTATCTAAATCAAAGGTTTTACCATTTTTGTAATAATTAGTTAATCTAACTATCATTTCTTTTGTAGGTATAACATGCTCATATCTTAGTCGGCCATTGTAATCACCTTTGAAGTGATATTTTACAGGAGCTGCGGCCTTTAGCACCGCTGACATATTAGATTTTAAAGATTGCATAGCCATAGCCCAATCCAACATATTGCCGTTTGTATTTACATATGATAAAAACTCGTTTAAATAATTCCAAGCTTCTCTAGCTTGTTCTTCTCTATAGTCGCTTTCATCCCTGAATTTTTGTATTCCACCATCAGCTGATTGACTAGGTGTTTTAATTCTTTCTTTCCAATTCTTTACTTCTATTCCTTGATAAAAAACAGCTTTAATTGATGTTGATTTACCTTTTTTATAAACAACTTCAACGTCTGGAATATTATTTAAATTATTATCTATATAATCAGGGTTTCCTGCATACGCTTGATCTCTTCCGCCGCCAATTTTACCAGATGTTACTTGATGCCCTCTACCCCATTTTAATATTTTTATTAAACCATCGGCACCTTCTTTAGAAACTAGCTCTGAATTGAAAGCATATTCCATACCTCTTTGGTTAGAAATATTATCTGCATTTTCAAATAGCTCAGTGGCTGATCCTTCTAAACCGAAAACCTTCATTAAAGAAAAATCTTGACTCTTCAATATATCTGCTTCAGTTAAAAATTTAATAAAGTCTAGATTTTTAGTTATATCTATTTTTTTAACAAATCTATTAATTGAATTAATACTTTCACTAGCAAATTCCTCTAATACCTTTAAGGGTATTTCGGGATAAGTGTCTTGCAGCATGGGTAATAATCTTTTTTTAGTAAGATTAATATTTGCATCAAGTATTTTATTTATTAAAGCGTCTTTCTTAGAATTTATTATTTTAGCTTGCGCTCTATTTAGTGATTTACTAAACTTAACGTTGCCTCTTTCGGTTTGCTTAGCAACCTCAGCGACATAATTATCTAAAAGTATTGTTCCTTTTAAAGATTGATTCTGTTCAAAAGCCTTGCTTATCTCGCTATTTTCATTCTGTAGTTCAGCATTAAATATCTCTAAAGATATTTCTTCAGCCATAGCTTTAGCAAGCGATTCTTTCCTGCCTCTAATAAGTTTATTGTCAGCAACAAAATAACTTAAAAACTCTGCATCAGGCATTGACGCTACATTAGGTTTTCTTCGTGTTATTTCTGCTCCAGATGTTCTGCCCGCGCTATCAGTGCTAACTGTTTCTCTGTCTATTTTCTGCCCTTGCCAGTTAGAAATAAATTTTCCATTAACTTGTTTTTGTACAGCGCTTGGAATTGCACCCATTAACCACGTAGTGGTCATATTCTCTAATATAGATTTTTTATTTTTAGTTAAAAATTTTTGTATGGCATTATCTTTAATACCACCCATAGCTTTCTTTAAATCTATGTCAGCTTGTTTACCAAGATCTTTTTTAATTTCAGCAATTAAAGGTGTGATTGTTCTGTTCTTAGAAATTTTTTCATCTAATTTAGACTTTAAGGTTCTTACAGTTCTAAGTACTTTAGAGTTAATATTAGATATAACATCACTAGATAGTATATTGCTTTTTAATAAATTTCTATATTTAGGTTTGGACTTTTGCGAAGCTGTAGAGCTTTCTGTAATTTCATTAGCAGCTTTTTCTAATTGCTCAAATTGATTACTATCAACGTTTTCTAAATATGTGCTATCTGAACGAACTGCATCAAGTATTCTTTTGGCAATACGGCCATTTATAAAGCCATATAGATCACCCCTGCCGTCCCATTTAGTAGTTTCCTGTGCTTTATATATTCTTTCAATTACGTCGTCTCTAAGATCTTGTTTTACTTGTGGTCTTAAATTGAATCTATTCCCGATTTGGGTATCTACCATGTTAAATAACTCACTTGCTATAGTGTTTTGAGCAGAGCCTGATTGAAAATTATCTTCTAAGCTTTTAAATTTATCTTTTGTTTTTGCTAAAGCAGCAGTTGATTTATTTTGTTTAGCTCTTTGAACAGCTTCAGGCCCAGTAAATCTTTTTATTTTTTTACCAACAACAGCACCTTCTTTTGAAGCTTTGTTTATAGCCTTGCCCAAGTTTCCTCTGCTAACACCTTTGTTGTAGTCTTTCAAAAAGTTGTATACATCCTTGCCACTATTAAATTCAATATCTTTTAAACCCGCGTTTTGCAATAACCTTCTTAATATATCCTTAAGCTTAGTGAAAACGCCATCATTATATTGTATATCACCATAGTACAATGCGTCAGCAAACAATGTTAAAACCTCTTCTGCTCTAATACTAGATGGCTCTTTTTGATATAATCTTATTCTTTCTGCTAATTCAGGAGTTTTTATTATATCAGGATCTAAGTTATTCAATTCTGTTTGCAATGCTTGCGCTAATCCACGAACAACATTTTTTCCTTCAACATTTCCAGAATCGTTTATAGTATATAATGTCTTGAACAAGATAGCATGCAACATTTCATGCGCAGCTGTGTTTACCTCGCCGAGTTCAGCAGCTTTAGACATGTCTATTATTATGGTCTTCCCATCTTGTGAAGTGTATCCCGTAGAGTTTGCATCCTCACCAAGATTCATTTTATTATTTTCAGCTTCTTTTTTTGCATCAGATGCATCTTTAGCTTCAATAATAGTAATTCCTAGATCACCTTTTTTATTTGCTTTTAAAACTTTTTTGGTTAAAGCATCTGTATCACTAATATTCTTTAATTGCAAATCTATCTCAGCAATTCTATTAAGCTGTTCGGTTACTAGACTTTTGTCTTTATCTTTTGTTTGTTTCTCTAATTGATTTTTTTCAATTAATAAATCTAAAGATTGTTTTTTAGATTCATTATTAAAATCTCCAGGTATTTTTGTATTGGCATTTCTTACTTCTAATAAAGCGTCTCTTTTGTTTTGTAAATCTTCTTGTACAGCTGGATCTGTTTCGTTAACAATTAAGTTGTCTAATTGTTTTAGCTGTCCATTAAAATACGCTTCAGTGCTTTTGGGGTTTAACTTACCCGCAATAACATTAGCTACGGTTTTAAATTCAGCAACGCTTTGAGATTTTACTGCAGCAACCCCTGGCAAAACAGCGCCAACTATAAAACCAGTAGCTCCAGCTTCAAACATATTTTCAGTGTTCAGTTCATTACCACTTGCTACACTTTGTACTAAATCTTGACCTATTTCTGTTAAAGCTTCACTAAAACCACCTTTAGACATATTTCCGCCAGTGGCTAATGCGTTTTTAATAATTTTTTTACTTCCACCTCTTAGTATAGAAGCTACCCCTTTTATTGCAAATGGCTTAAACACTTTAGCAGCACCAATTCTTTCCAATTGACCACCAATGAAACCACCGCTAACAGCTCTCATTGCTGCTGAATCTGCAAAATTATCGTCTTCTAATACAGATATCATTTCTTCTGGTGATACCGGCGAATATAGTTCTTCTTCAGTTAGCACTAGCCCTTGAGCTTTCGCATTAGCTTGTCTTACCTCTCTTGCTTTATTTTGTATTTGATCCCAATATACATCACCGCCAATTTGTATAGCAGGTAGGGCTCCCATAGTCAATACAGCCCCAAGCATATTAGGTAGTTGCTCTGTAACCAGCGCTCCCACGTTTTTACTAATCTCTATGCCTTGGGATAATTTATCAAATGCACCTTCGTCATAAGCCGCTGCTATAATGTCATCTTCCAAAAGCTTGACAGCTCTTGTGTTCATTTGATCTACTCTTTCGTCTTTTCTATTAGCATATAATTCTTGAAATTCTTTCCAAGTCATTTCCTTGCCTTGATTCCAATTAGCAATAATACCGTCGTCTTCATAACCAATAGAACTCATTTGTTTAGGGCGAAATCTCATAGATTGAGCTACATTGCTTGGATCGTCAACAACGTATCCTACAGTTTCGTCAGACCAATTATACTTATTAGCTAAGTTTTTATTTCTTTGTAAAGACTTATCCCTTTCTGCTTGTTCCCTTGCGGTTAAGCCTAATGCTGTTTTTTGTGCGGATGTATTAAAGCTTCTACCCCAATTATAAAATATCTTAGGTATTTTAGATACATTTTCAATTTGCCCTAAGCCCATAACATCTGGCAATGCATCATCTATTTTTTTACCCCCAAGCTCTAAATATTTCATCCACTCGGGTGTGTGAACATCTTTAATATATTTAGCATGATCTGATCCTAGTCTAGACTGAAAGTCTTCATTAAAATCAGTCATTACATTTTTAAACTGGAAGTCACTTGACAAAGCGGTATTCATTAATTCACCGTAATAGCTTTGTACATCTTTATTAAACAAGTCTATGTTTTCTTGAGTAATATTATTTGGATCTGTTAAATCGTATTTTTCTTTGGCATTAGCTATATACAATTCTAATTGAGGTTGTACAGTTTTTTCAACTCTTGGTACAATCTTATTTTGTATTATAGGATTATTTTTAACAAATTCTGTAGTTGTTTTTGATCTAAAGTTTTGTATTTCTTCTGGCTTGTCAAAATCTAAGCTACCCCAATCTGTAACTGGCATTTCTGAAGCATTAGCTTTATACAGCTCATCGGCTTGTGTTTTAATTTCGCCTCTGTAATTTTCGTATACTTCTTTAGCCTCTCTATCTTTTATAATTTTTATTGGATCAATAAATTTATTTCTTGCAACAACTGTGTTGTCCCTTGCTATTTCGCGAGATGCCAATAAACCATTGTCCAAATTGGAGACCGTATTTGTTTCCGACCCTGCACTTGTCTCCGCATCTGCAGGATCTATTTGAAAATCCACTTCATTGCCAACAACAGTAGCATCGGGATATAATTTTAAAAACTCCTCTAATCTGTCGTCGGAAACGTTCATGTAAGATACTTTACCATTTACGGTGTACTTATATTTTTTCATATGTATTAAATTTAAAATGTAGGTACTATATCAATACCAAATTCTTCCTTAGCTCTTTTAACGTCTGCTTCATTAGCTGGATCAAAAGTGTCTCTTGGTTTAGCTTGACCATTTCCAACATCTTCTTTGCTTGTGCTTATTAAAATTTTACCATCATTGTTTTTAGTAAAATAATAAGTTTGAGTTACTGAATCCCCAAGCTTTCCCTGTCTTTTTAAGTTTATAATATCCACAACACCATCCGAAAAATAAGTATCATTAAGAATTTTATTCTGCATAATACCAAGAGCTTCAGCAATTTTGGGAATTGCAAAATAGCCTACTCCCTCTTCCTCTGCTTCTTGTTTTAATTTCTTTGCATTATAAATACCTTTACCTGAATTAAAAACATCTTTTCTGGCATTAACCAATTTGTCTACTACTTTTGTTCTTAAAGCATCATAACTTATTGTTCCATTTTTAAGAGCGGTACTTAAAACTGTTTCTTCATCTTTAGTAAATAAATTAAACTCAGATTCATAATCAAACACAATAGATCTTAATGCGTCTCTATTTTGTAACTGATCATCTAAATTAACTCTATACGCCTTTAGCATTTCAGGATTTAATTCACCTCCGCGTAATCCTGAATTATAAACATTTTCATTCTTGCTTAAAATATCATTAGCTAGTTTATTGTCTTTCAAACCCGGCATAGGCATATCATTATAAGATATTTCTTGTCCATCAATGTCAAACCCTAAGTTACCACCAGCTAAAATTTTAAATGGTGAGTCAACACCCTTATCTGCTCTTTTATCTTTATTTTCATCCGCAAAACCAAAAATTGTTGCGGCATTGTTATTTACGCCTGGATCATTTCCATTAGAATACAATCCATTTAATTGATTTTGGGCATAATCAAGTTTGCCCTTTTTATAAGATTTTAATTGCGCTGCTAAATTTGTAAAACTATTATTAACATTTTGCATTTGATCTACGTATAGCATGTAATCCGGATCTGTAGTGTCATCAAAAGCCGCTGCATTTTTAGCAGCTTCAGCATATATAGATCTTTGGCTAAGCAAAAAGTTTCTCATTGTTCTCGTTTCTTCGGGACTAAAGCTAGTGAAATCCATATCGGTTTTCATCTTGCTCATGTAATTATTAACTCTAGCCTGTATTGCTTTGTTCTCATCTACTCTAGACGTAATTTGTCTATTTGAGCTTCCAGAGCTAGCAAACCCCTGACTAACTGCCCCAGCAACATCTAAAAATTTCTTACCCGTTAAAGCAGCACCCTGTATTAATGCATTATTTGCCATATTGTTTTAATTATTTTTTCTTACCTCTACCTTGGTAGAATTAACTTCTGGCCTACCTATTATTTTAGGGTTTACTGGCATTGAGTTTTCTGTCGGTTTAACCACTCTTGGTTTCGTATAGTTAGGCTTTATAGAGCTGGGCCTATTAAAACTAGGTCTTTGATTTATACGTGGATTTGGGTATACATTATAGTTCCATCTCCAATCTTGTCTATACTGATATCTAAACGCGTTACGATCTATTAATTCTTCTATTCTTCTATCAAGCACCCTAAATTTAAAATCTCTAACAGGTACAGCTAATGTATCACCAGCTTCCGTTATTGTTAATATACTCTTAATTTTATAACTTGATAAATTGTATTTGCTTCCGCAAGATGTAAGTATTAACGCTAACGCTATGATTATTATTTTTTTCATAATTAAATTTTATTATATTATTATCCTAATAAATTACCAATAAAACTTCCCTCACCTTTTTGGTCCGCTATGCCTGGTAAGCTTGGAATAATAGATCCAGCTGCTCCGGCAACTCCACCAATTATTGATTTAGTGGCTGCATCTCTAGCCGCGTTAGCAGCTCCGAGTCTTTGTTGCGACATACCTAGCATTGTTTCTGTTTTATCTTTTTCGGCAGCTCTTGAATCATAAGCTCCTTGTAACTCTTGCCTTTGAAGTTGCGCAGCCATTTGTCTTTCTGCCATTTGGTTTTGAGCTTCTTGCTGTCCAATACTTGCGGATGCTGATTGAGCATTTGCAGTTTGCTGTTGAGCAAGCGATTGCGCTAGTGCAGCTATACCTGAACCACCGGCTGCACCAGATAATTTATCCATAGTATTAGCCATGCCAGCCTGTTGCTGTTGATTAATAAAATCTGACTGTTGTGTATTAACAGTCAAATCCTCCATAGTGTTTTCTTGATTAACAGCTAAATTAGATGTATCTAAGCCTTCCATACGTGCTTTATTTCTATCAAATTCTTTCTGAGCTTCTCTTTGTTCTCGTTTTCTTTTACCGCTTCCTATGATCCCCCCGGCTATTCCCGCGAGACCCTGTACGGCACCTAACATTGGTATCATATGTATTGAATTGTTTTATAGGTTATTATTACGTATTATTTGCTACTTTCAAATATTTCAGAACCAACTAAAAATAACTCTGCATAATCTAATGAATCATTTTTTAATTGCATTTCAGCATAGTAGCCTTTTAATCCGCTTGTATTTACGTTTGCTGTTTTACTAAACAGTATAAAACTAGTAACAGTTGGTCTTGTTTGAGTGCTTAATATATTACAAACTATTGAATTAGCATTAGGTATAGCTGTTATTTCGCCTATTAAGACAATATCTTTTCCATTTATATCGTTAGTGTAATATGCTGTATCTCCCACTTGAACGGAAACATTCAGTGGCTGAGGAAATGTTAATGTTATAGAATCTATTGCCGCCATAAGTATTAAGGTGTATTACAATTAGAGCATTGGTTATAAGGCCCGTTGCCGCTGTTACCAGCTTCGTCAATTTTAGCGTTAGCTGGGGTTGATGATATAGCTATTATTTCTGCACAGCTTATAGCTCCGCCTGCTGATTGCTTAACCCAAACAACATCCCCTACTGAATAAGTATATTGTAGCGCTATCAATTGGTTTCCGTCGTAACCGCTTGTAGTATCTAAATAATATTGCTGTACTTGTCCACAAACCTGCGCTCTCCAAGAGTTTGAACAAGTCGGGCAAGTCTGGCCAATTTCTAAGGTTCCCCCTGACGCTGTTGTTAGCTGTCTATAAGTTGCCATATTAAATTATATTAAGGTGTTGTACAAGTTCCCGCATCGTCACTATAGTATCCTGCTGCTGCTATTGTTGTTAAAGCCGCGTCAGAGTAAAGCAATGTTGCTGTAGCGAAAGTAGCACCTGCTGTTACATATACTGTAGCTGTAGTTGACGTGCCACAGCATACTGTGTTTGCCGTAGTAGCGTAACATAAGATTAGTTGAGTTGAACACGTGGCACACGTTTGTGACGATCCTAATGTTCCTCCTGTTTGTTGTCTGTAATTTGCCATGTTTATTTATTGTTTATAAAATCCGTCAGCTGCAGGGTTGCCTGAAGCATCTAGTACTGATGTTGCTGTTAAAAATGTTTGTCCGCTTGCTACAAAATAAGTTCCACTTGAAGCTGTGCAACAAGCTGTGTTAGCTGTTGAGCCAAAACTTAGTTGAACTGGAACTAAAGCACCTTGTATATGCTTATCTAAATCTAAAGTACTTAATAAGCTGGGTGTACCTGTTCCGTATATTGTAACATCAAGTACAGCAGTTAATGTTTTAGTTGCTGGTACGTTATCTATTGTTATTGCTTGTGAATTTACATTAAATTCATAATTAGGAAACACAGAAGCTTGATTTGTCCAATCCTGAACATTTATAGGATTAGAAATAACAAAGTTTGCTGTAGATGTAGCTGCTACTGTATATGTAAAATCTTGGTTAAATGTTTCGTTGCCTGGAATAAAAGTATTAGAATCAGCAGCGCCTACTGTTACGTTAGTATTTGTGCTTGTAAATCCAAAAGATAAAGATGTATTTATATATTGATTAACTACAATTGTTGATGATTGCCCATTTGGTGTATTAAAAGTGCTTGCTAAATTACCGGTTAAAACAAAAGTATATGTTTGATTTACGGTTGTTGGTGGAAATATAACATTAACCAAAGCTCGCCCAGTTGAATCTATTGTACCTGAAGTATTAACTATATTAGTGTTGCCTGGCGTTGCTGTACATATTAAAGCCCAATTTGCGCCTGTTATACCATTAATTGTAAATGTTCTGGTTGCACCACCAACATTAGCGTTGCTAGTATTAAATACCCAAGATTGTATTTCAACCGAAGGACTATATATATCAATAGCGTTAGCAGTTAAACAAAATTCATCTCCTGTAACGTTGTTAACCGGAAAATTATAAGTTACAGTAAAGACTATACTTATTAACTGATTATTACTATTATATGTTTTAGATTTGGTAATAGAGTAGTTATTTATATTACCTATTGTCAATGCTAATATCGGCTCCACCTCAAAATAGTAACCGGTGCTTGCTACAACACTTTGTGTTAATACTGTCGCTGTTGTATTAAAATCCCCCGACCCACTATAGTTAGCTGGCAGCTGCCCTGCTTTTGGAAAAGATATATTAGATGTGCCGCAAGCTTTTATTGTGCCTGCTAAAGTTACAGGTGTTTGCTCAGCGTATCCCGAAGCACATATGTCAATCAACACGTCATTTGCTGGCATTACACTTGGTGAAATATAATTAACAACACAATTTATATTAGCCCCATCCTGCGAAAAAGTAACACTGCTGACATAACTAGGTAATGGTGCTGTGGCTGAAAAATTACTAGCGGTTACAGTATACCCAGGATCCGGTGTTATTAAAAGTACAACAGACGGATTATCTTGCGTCCAATCAACTCCTACTACCTCTGGAAAACTTACTATAGTTACTGAAAAGTTGTTTATATTTATTGATGCCATATTTATAGTATTTCCCCTGTTAATACATTTATAGTTACTGCACTGTTATTTGGTTGCTTTTGTGAATATATTTCAACACCTGATTTAAATACTTGTAAATAAACACCATCCCCGTGTGTATTTAATACTCCACCCGCATTCCACGTGTCTGCAATTAAGCCAAAAGAAACAATCTCTGGGTTAGGCCCAGTCGTGTTAGCAACTATATTGTTAGCAGTTGTTTGATCTATAGTGATTAAGTTATATCTATCCTTAACGCTAAATGAATCTGTGCTTAGTATATATTTTTGATAAGGTGCTGATGACCTCAATTCTGTACTCGTAACGTTTTGAGCTACTGCCGAAGGAATTGTAGCACTTCCTTGAACATCACCAGTCGGGCTATTAGCAAATCCATTTTGATCTACAGTATATGTATCATAAAAACCTGTAACCCCTAAATTGTTACCTACATATGCTCTAGCTATATCTGTTGTATTACCAACTATTCTATAAGTACCTCTGTTACAAGCATGGCTAGCCGAAACAGTATTTGCCATTGCGGTTACTTGACCTGTTGTTGGGTCTGTATAACTTCTAGCAATTTGAGCTCCTCTTGTTGTAACTAAAAATTCTAGATCTAATAAAGCCGCTTCAATTGTGTCACCAGTTACTTGTTGTGTACCTGTATTTCCATCGGGATCAACTACAGTCATTGTAAAATCAATAGCTCCCGCGCCACCAGATACCGTACTAGGAGGTATATACCAATTACCACTACCATCATTTAATGGAGCAGGTTGATTCATCCAAGATGGCATATTAGCTTGTGGTAAAGCTATAAACAATTGTTGTGGTGTGTGGTCAGGATCGTCAATACCTATAGGATTATATGTCCAAACATCACCGTCAACCAATCCTGTTAAAGCTGGATGATTTGTTGTAAAGTAAGGATTTTCTGCTACAGGTAAAATATCTATAGATATAGTTGCTGGAGCGCTACAAACGCCCGCGCAGCAAACCTCTACTGTAAAAGATCCAGCATCACCATAAAAGTTTAAATTAGGATTAAAAGTAAATGAACCGCTACTTTGTAAAACAAGTGTTCCACTGTTTGTTGCATCATTTATTAAATTAAATGTAACACCAGTAGCACAAGTATTTGTATCAGCTATTTGGAATGTTCCTAATGTATCTTCAACGCCAGTAAAAGATTGATCATTAAGTAATGGAGGTATGGTTGCTGTAAAGCAAGTATCATCCAAAGATGTTGTTACAGTAAAACTAGTAGGAGTAACATCTCCTGTAATAGAATTAGCTCGTCCAATACCTTGTACATTAAATTCGTGAGAGTCCACGTTGTTATCACAGTTTGTATTAAAAAATGTGTCTAATCCTTTTATATAATTAAAATACTTACCTTCTTTGTCTAAAAATTCCTTAACCTTACCCTCTTGTAAATCTGTAACAATAGAATTAGCATACCAACCTTTTGTTGCAGAAAAGTCATTTGGATTTAATTGTTGTGCTTGTACTTGAGCTAATGAATAAGTTTTTTGACTTGGTAGCACTTTATAAATATATTCTTTAGAATTAGTTCCACTGTAGTTTAATGTTTTAAATCCTTTTACTGATGCGGGATTTTCGTTAAATATAACATTAAATGAGCTTTCATAGTAATCACCTAAAGTTTCATCACTAGGCCCTATATTATAAAAGTTATTGTGCGAAGTATTAATATTATGCTCCCATAGCCTACCGTCTTTAAATGTATAATACTTATTATTTAAAAATACACTAGCCTCTGGTATATATGTTTTTCTAGAAGTCCAGCCGTTAACTGGTGCTTCTTTAAAAGATATGGTTGTGCTAGTTGTAGGTTTTGTATTTAAAAATTGACCACAAGTAGGGTCTGGGTTTGTTCTGTCAAACTCACCAGCGCCTAAAGTTTGTTGCCAATATGGAGAAAGCGTTGAAAGAGAGACATTATAGTTTCTTCTATGTGCATCCCATCCACCAATAATTTTATCATTTAACCCTAAGTTGTCTGAGAAAAACCCATGCATACCGTAATCAGATATCTCTGTTATCCCGTCTCCTGACAATCTTATTACAGTACCTCTATTTGCGTCAGTATAATACATTCTAAAGCCAAACTCTGCAAAAGATTCTGGATTGGTTGCAATACCAAATTCTCCCGAAAAAGTTATAGTTTGTCCTAGCACGGCTTGATTGGATGTAACATTAGCGCTGCCATCAGCGTTAAATAAAGCGTCCTTATTAGCCAGGATCTTCATGGACTTATTTTCGCATAGAGTAACTAAGTTGGTGTCTCTAGAAAATAGTTTTTGTATGCTTCCGTATTCAGGGTTAACGTCTTTAGTTATAGATTCAGCTTGTATAAATTGGTTTAAACCATTAACACCAGATGTTGAATTGTATATTTGAGAAAATATTAATCCATTGCTTCTATGTTCTTCATTATACGGCTCATCTAATGTAGCCGAAGCTTTAACACCGTTTTCAATAACAGGTTGATTAAAGTCATCTCTTATACGATCCGACTCTACACCATTTGCAAAAGAATAACAGTTAAAAAAGTTTAATGTATGCTCAACGCCATGTTGTGTTGCTGTTTCATAGGAGCCCGGTACTTCGTAATATATATCAAGTTCGGCTGCTTCTTTTGGTTCTGTTTCAAATATAGCTGGATTAGCCGAAGTAAAACCTTTATCTTCTGGATTTAAAGTTAAAAACTCAATACCAACATAATTGCTGTTATTAGAACAAGTGTAGCTTGTTAAGCCACCATCAACCACCGGATCCCATTGTAACCCACCTGTTCCTTCAATTGGCTTTATAGTAAGTTTATATCTTCTTAAAGTATTTAAGCTGTCGTCGTACATTGTGTTACTACTATTACAAGCGTATGTTCTGATCACTGGGTGTTGATCTATAGCTGTAATTCTATATATAGTACCATTAGGATCCTCGGGTATACCACCACCCGCATCTATAAATCGAAATAAAGAACCAACGGAATTTAGAGCATCGTGCAAAGCAGGGTATTTAACCTCCATCGATCTATTACCGCCATAAGCTCCCGCTCCAGTCCAACTAATTTCAATAGTACCTTCTGTTGCACCTAACGTTGTTCCTTGTCCTTTTCTAGCGCAGTCAGTTTTTACTCTATCAATAAAAAGCCTACTGTCGTTTCCTTGTGCATCATCACAAAGCCAATTATAAGAACTACGATGCCAATCCCTTCTCCTATCTTTAGTAGCATCTAAATAATAACAAAACCCTAAAGCTTTTCTTATATATTGATCATCAGTGGCTCTTGCCGCTAATATATTTTCAGTAAGCACTACATCCTGATTCACTTTAACAAAAAATCTACCTGTAAATTCCGGCTTATTTTGAATTTCAATTTCAGCTATTTCTAATTGTAATCCGTCTACAGCGTATGTCCAGCCATAAGGATCTGTTGATGTGAAGTTCATATCCGCTCCAAAAACTGAAGAAGAAGTTAATGTATATTTTTCACCACCAATATCAATTTTCCCAATAGATCCTATTTTGTACCAATTACTAATATTAAAGCCATCTGTAATTCTCATAACCAAACCAGAAGTTGAAGCAGTCTCTACACCAAATGTTTGTTCAAAACCTGGGTGATCAGAATTATTATCTGAAGCATCTACAGCAATCTCAACACCTCCTTCTATAGGAAAATAACCATTAGGAAATAATAATTGGGAGTTACCATCGGATCTTGTCATAGTACCTTTTGATAACTTTGTTTCCTTTAGATACTGAGGCGCTTCATTTTCAATAGCTATAATTTTATATCTAGCTTTTTCTGTTACAGGATCATCACTATCATGTTCTTTTTTAAGTATAATAAAAGTTTCTTCATCTACTTTGTTTCTTTCCGCTGATGGAAAAGATAACCAAACATTCCCATCCTCCGCGTCATAATATCGATCTAAACATAGATTATAATACTCCTGAGATGTTTCTTTTATGTAATATTTAAAATTAGGGAATTGATTTTGTTGATCGTAATAAGGAACAGAACTTGCGATCTTTGCTTTGATCTTATTTGACTTTTGGGCATCCTGCTTTTCAATAACAGCAGTCGCTTCTTTACTTGTAAATACAGGTGTTGTTCTTCCGTATTTATCCATATAAGCAACGCCAACTTGGTAAGTTCTAATAGATTTAACAGATTCAGCTACTGTATTATTACCAATTATTACACTTGAAATTGGTTCACCACTGGGGGTTAATATATCTAAAGAGTCTGTAGCTACATCAATAACTGTTTGGGTAGGATTACCTAAAGAATCAATTAAATTAAAATTCTGTGTATAATTACCGTATATCAGTCTGTTAGCGGATATTTCTTGGGCTAGTGCTTTTCTAGGCACATTGTCGTATGGCCTTAGCAATTGGTTAGCGTTTACAACCGAAGTTATAATTTCTGTTTTAATATTTAAAGAGTTGGAAAGCCACTCATCATCCGTGTTAGTAAAAGAATCAACAACGTAAACATTAGCGTTGTTGGTAGCTTTATATAATATGTCTACCTCAACCACATCAATGGGTATATTAGACGGTATAAAATTAGATATCGTTAGCTGTCTAATATTATTAACCATCGCTAAATTATAACCCTCCTGAGGGGAGTAATTAAAATCTCCAGGTATAAAAGCAGGATTACTAAAAGGCGAGAAAGCAGAAATTTCATTATTCTCGTATTTATATCTATAGCCAAATCTAGCAAACCTCATTTCAAAAAATGGTGTTTCTTGCTCTAATACTACATCATATAATTTAGGGGTTGTTGTTTGATTTTCTATACCGACCCCAACAGAATTAACAATTACTACAGCGCCTGTTTGATTTTGTCCACTTCCTATTATAGATTGAACAGTACATCGTGAGATTGCATCGTTATCCAAGGGATCATTTTCTGACCACGAAAAAAGCAAGACGTCGTCAACTTTAAAATAAGGCGGTGTGTTTCCAAGCCATGTAAGTGTTTGCGGCCCGCTTTCGCTGTTCAGCGGAACAACTTCACCGTTAATAGTTTCTGCAAAAGAAAATAATGTTTGAGTTTCTACAGTTGCAATTTCCGGCGGGTTTGTACCGTCAATGGTTCTGTCTGTAGAATATGCTTCTATAGTGGGAGGTTGTAGCGGATATTTTTTTATTACAGTTAGATCAGACTCTATAAAGTCTCTACCGTATATTTGCGAATGAGTTAAAAAGTTTACTGGAGGAACCCAATCTTTTATAATTATTTTTTTAGGTTCAGTTTGATTATCTGTCCATATTAACATACCATCAAGTACATTAACACCTGTTATTAAATAATCTTTATTAAACTTTAAAATATTTTGCGTGTCTACAATTAAAGGTAAAGTTACCGTAGTCACAGAATTATACGAAGCAATAACACTAATATTATCTGAAGCTATAAACCAATATATTTCGTCTGAATTCTCATTAGACACAGCACCAATACAAATTGGATTACTTAAATCGCTTATATAATCACTAGTCCATGACGTAAGTTTACCTGTAGTTTCGTTTAAGTATTTAGATTTCTTTTCTCTATTACCTTTTATATTTTGAAATGAACCGACCTGTGAATTATCAGAGGACGCTATCTCTAAATTTAAAGCATCGCGATATTCACCGTTGGGAACCAATCTCTCATCGAAATCTTTATTCATTTTCCCATTGGTAAACGTATGTATTAGTTCTGCCATTCAGTTTTACGATTTAATCCATTTGGATTGATTTCTCATTACTTGTGCCATTAGATCTGATTTTAATTCTGATAAACGAATTTTAGCATTTCTTCTAGCTGCTACCATTTCTTTTTTAAATCTTTGTATAGCGTATTCTTGTGTATTAGCTCTTACTGATAATATAGCATGAGCTATGTATTTATATATTGCATCAATAGCAAATTTATGTACAGTCATATCTTCGTCACAACCAAGTCCATCACTTATGTATTTTAAAGTTACAATTTTACCAACTAAGTTTGAGCTGAATCTTATCATACCTTTCTTTTGATCTATATAAAATACACCATTTGCTTGCGTTTGCTCTGGATTTATTCCATATCTTCCGCCATAAGCATAAAGATTTAATAAATCTGGATTATTTTGCCAAGCATTCCATCCATTCTCAGAGTCACCCAAAGGGTATCTGCTATTTTCTTGCCATCTTCTTAAGGTTTCAGACGGTTGTGGGTATGCAACCTCACCGTTTTCATCAAATATATATTCATAATTGCCGTCTTGCGCATAAGGCAATGGGTTACTAGTTAGATCTGTTCTATATATTATTCTTTCGATACCTTTGTTATCTACCCAAGATAATTTAGTATAGTTAACATAATCCTGAGGCATAACCATATATAAACCAGGAGGACACTCAATTTCAACTGATTTTTCTTGCGGCAAAGTATCGAAGCTAAACTCTTGTATAGCTTGTTGAGCATGGAATGCAACATCTGTTCTTTTAACTTTTGTAATTATTTTTTCTTCTCCAACATAAACAACCATAAAATTATTTATGATATCTGATATGCTTACAAATTGATAGCCACCGTAATTTTCATCATTACTGTCCCAAACACCGTCTGGGCCTAAATAATATTCTTCCTGTGTTTTATTTATTAATGCCATCTATTATTGTTTTTCTTGTTGTGTAGTTTGTGCCTCTATACTATTGGCAACCTGATACATTTGTATTTCTTTTGTAGACAAGCCAGCGAAAGCTAATATCTTAATAACTAGTTCAGTTTCTTCAGATTCGTGTAATTCAAAGTTAACAGCAGTAGTAGCATCGTACAATGCTTCACCGTACACCATTTGATATCCCCACGCTACCTCTGACGGTACTTTTATATAATTACATGTTACACCAGTAGTTAACTCTCCAGCTGAACCATATACCTTATAGCCAGCATCGCTAGCCACAAAAACAGGTCTTGAGTTAGTAGGTTTTAAATACTCAGATTGATTAATCATTAAGTATTCATTGTAATTTGTACGTTCCGCTTCAACAAGTGTTGTCGTATTTACTACAGTATTTGGTGTTGGATATAATGAAAGGGATGATACTGTGTTTGCATAAACAATAGTACCTAATCTATATAGATCAGCGGGTGCTGTCCAATAGTTTTGGGCGCTATAAGTCATAGCCCCATTTTTTTCGAATATGTTAATCTTTTCATTAAGGATGTTAAGCATATCGGAAAACTCGGTATCATTACCTGGTACTCTTCCAAACTGATTAATATCATAAAAGTATTGTTCGAATATATCTAATTGAGCTTGATTAGCAAATAGATTAAATTCCTGAGGAGTAACATACCCTCTTTGTTCTTTATTAAGTATTGCTAATACTCTTTGATATACAGTATCTACGCTTACAGCCATAATTTATTTTTTATTATTATAATAATAGGCCACCGTTTAGTAGCCTATTACTATAAGGTGACTATTAAAGTCTTTTTTCAATTGCTTTGTATATTTCCATACCTTCATCTGTTTTAAAGAAAGCAGATAGAGCTGAATAAGGATGCTCATCAAATGGTACAGTCATTACTTTTCGACCATTTCCACCATAAGTGAAAGTTCTTTGGTCTTGTGATAAATTTAATATTCCTGCTTCAACAGCTTTAATACCAAAATTTCTTAACTGAGTATTATCGTCTGTCGCTAATTCAAGGAATAATTGTGGATTTTTTCTAGCAAATATTAATACATCTCTTTTTAATTCAGATGATGATAATGTATTTACCTGCTCTCCAACTTCTACACGCAATATAGCCTCAGCATCTTCTAAGGATAATCCTTTAGCCATATTTAATGCTTGTAATTCAAACTCAATCCATTCTACTTCATTAGTAGCAACTTGTTGAGGTTTATATTCTTTATATATTAAACCCAAGTCTGGGTGATATAATGATAATAGTTTTTGTAATGCAACATCTTCTTTTCTCACTGATAACTTACCATTCCTAAAAATGATTCTCCCCATTATAACTTGACCTTTTTGTTCGTCAACAAATGGTGATCTTTGGTTAGTTGCGTATCTTAGTTCTCTTTGATACCCTTTCTCTTCATCAAACCAAAGTAGTGATTTAACTCTTGAATGCGCTGTTGCTATAGAATATACCAAAGGTTCTTTACCTGTGGCAAGTTCATATAATCTATCTTTAATTACCCAAGTATCTTTTTTTACTTTAGGTACTTTTATTTCTTGAGGTGCAACCTCAATAGCTTCTGCTTGTGCTTTTTTAGCCATGATATAATATAATATAAATGTTAATAAGAGTAATAATTACCCCCGTCAATTCAACGAGGGTAACCACTACTTGATAGTCAGCCTAAGCTTTTAATAATACGAAGTTGTTCGCTGCTTGAGTACACATTGTTCTTTCTGATAAGAAATGCACATTCATAACATCCGTGTCGCTTGTATAGTTTCCGCCAACTGAACCAGTTACCCAAGATTTTAATCTTCTGTCATCAGCTTCAGAAGCTCTGTATCTGATGTGTAAGAAAGGTCTTGAAATGTTTTGTCCTAATTGTTGGTCGTAAACTGTAGAAGTTCCAGCTGGTACAATAACACCTTTGATATCGTTAATTAATCCACGAGTTGTAGAATCATTTAAATATTTCCAGTCTGTTTTGTAGAAATCGTAAGCTCCTCTTCTGAATCCAGAGAATCCAAGGTTTAGGGCCATATCTTCAGAGTTATCAAATACACCGTAAGATGTACCTCCAGCTCCGTAAGAATTTTGAGCAGCCAACATGTCATCAATACCTAGAGACGTAGCTCTATCTAAGAACATCATGTTTTCCTCAATAGCTCCCTGCTTATCTAGCTCTTGTAAGATTGTATCAAACGCGTCGATCCCTGTCCCTGCACCTACTGTTGCAAAATCAGTTCCTGACCATACTAATCCTCTTTCTTCTAGTGTAGAGAATAATCCTTGCATACCTGAAAGTGTAGCTCCTGCTGCATTCGTAAATGGAGTAGCTGCATTTTCTGCTTCAACCATACTCATTTCTAAGTAGTCTTCGAATCTAATTCTTGACTCATGCTCAGATTTTAAGTACCATAAGTATCCACCAGTTCCTATTTCAGTAGTAACTTCAACCCATCCAATTTGAGCAACGTCTGAACCGTTAACCTCATACTTGTCTCTTAAGATGATTGGTTTGTTACTGAAAGTTGTAAAAGATGCATCAACTGAATTACCAGCTAATGAAGATCCTTTTCCATATTCAGAACCAAATACGAATAAGCTTAAGTTACCGTTACCATTTGTTGCTCCTTGTAAAGCTACTGTAAGGTTTCTGTTTGCGTTATCGTATACTTCAATAGCGTAAGTCTGAACACCACCTGCTAAAGCCCCTACAGACTTAACAAATGCTTTGTTAGTTACATTACCTTTAGCAATAACGATAGTCATACCAGGTCCTAATAATGGAACTTTTCCATCTGCTCCTGGAGAAGGTAAACCAATAGTTTGAGTACCAGCTGCTCCTGCAGGCGCGTTAGATACTGCTGTATCGTAAGCTATGTGTAATCTTCCTTGTTCTGACCAAACTACTTGATCTGATGCCATAGGCATCTCTGCTCCTACCATTCTTAAGAATCCAGTGATAGTACGGTTACCGTATCTCTCTACTTCTTTCTCGTAAACTTCAGGTAAAAATTGTTGAGTCCAGCTCATATCTGCTAAAGATAAATAGTTATCTCCAAACAGTCCCTTTACTGGTCTCGGTGTAAGGTGGTTTAAATTTGCCAACGTTGCTGGCGCTACATCAAATGCCATAATAAATTATTTTAAATGTTTAAAAGTTTTAATTCGTAATTTTGAATCGGCACTTCCTGAATCGACTGATCTAACTGTAAACCCGTTGGCAGTTTTAACTTCTTGATGAACGCCTCTCGCTCCCATCTGTACGTTTTTACTTTTTGCCATACTGTCTTTCATAGCGTCGGCTTTGCCTTGCTCATAAAAGTGATTTGCAATTGAGTCTGCATTCATAGCTGTGAATAATCCTTTGTGATAACCTTTGGCATCTGACATTTCGTTTTTTTCATTCAAGAACTTCTTGACAAAATTATTAATATCGCTTTGGTTTTCTTTAACGGAATTAGCGTCTTTAACTTTAAAACGGTATTTTTTGTCTCCGACTTGATAATCAAAACCTTTGAAATCATCACCAAAAACATTACTCGTTTTATTTAAAAACACTTCTGTTTGCTTCTCAGCTATTCGAGTTGCCTCCTCGTTTTCTTTTGTATAGCGATTGAAAAAATCTACCGCTTTTTGTTGCTCAGGTGCTAATTTAGAACCTGATTTTATTTCTTTGTAATATTTAGACTTTAAACCGTCTAAATGATTCTTAGCTTTAGCTAATTCTTCTCTTTGTGATATCTTCTTACGTCTTACTTCTTTTTCGTCATCGACTTCTTCATCGTAAGAAAATTTATCTTCCATAAGAAAATCAATATCTTCTTTATCTAAGTGAGGTCTTGTAGTTTCATAATACTCTCTTAGCAATTGATTCTCATTTAAAGAACTATAATCTTGATTAAGCTTTACGTAATCTTCCAGGCTTCCACCGGTTTCATTCATAAACTCTACAACTTTCTGTATGTTTTCAGGTAAAGGTTCAGCGGTGTCTTGTGATTGCTGAACAGCTTGTTCTATTTCTTCTTTTAGCTCTTCTGTTTTTTCTTCAACCTCTTCGTCTGTTATTTCTTCAAGAACGGATTCTTCAGCTTGAACGGGCTCTGGTTGTTGTGGTATTTCTTTTTCCACTTCTTGTACAGGTTCGGCTTGTTGATCTGCAGCCACGTCTGTTGTTTCTTGCTCTGTATTGGCATCTTCTTGTGGTTTATTAAGTTGAGTTAAGTCTAATTTAATACCACCACTTTCTTCATCTATTGAAACCGGGGAATCAACTTTTAGCTGAGGTTCAGCTTTAACTTCTTCAGGAGCTTCTTTAACTTGTTCAGCTACTGGTTCTTTTTTTTCAGGGGCTTTAACTTTAAAGCTACCTTCTGTTTTAATTTCTGACATGATAAAATATTATATAATTGTTACTATTATTATTACCTAGGATCAAAAGCACCTAAGCCAAATCCACCTCCCATTGTGTCATTCCCTCCAGATTCGAAGTTAGTTGGTGGTGTATCGTTTTTTCTTTGTGCAATCATTTCACTTTGCTGTGTACCTTGTATTCTTGTACGTTGATCTTTTCGATCTTCAATTTCTTTTTCTTTGTCTTTAGCACTCTGAACCTCCATACCTTTAAGCTGCATGTTATATTGGAATTCTAAAGCCATCAATTCTTTTTTAGCACCAACTTCAACACCTATTCTTTGCTCTTCAATTTGACCCTTTAATTGCTCTAATTGAGATTTAGTTTGAAATAATGCTTGATCTTTTTGTATTTCAGCCTGTGCTGCTACTTGCTGAGCTTGTGCGTTTGCTTGAGCTTGAGCTTGTATATTTGCTTGCTGTTCTTGTTGTAATCTTTCTTGACGTTTCTTTTGCCTAACTTTCAATAACTGATTAGCTAATTTTATATTTTTAACTTCTCTTATATCTATAGCATCGGATAAATCAATTAACCCAGCTGATAACGCTTGTTGCACGTTGTTTTCTAAAAGCTGTTGCTCTTCTTCGTCAGGCGTTAATTCCAAGAATATACCGAAATCATGTAAATGTAAATCCCTTAATTCATCTAAAGTAGCCACATTAAACCCACCTATTTTTTGAATAAATGATTCTTTTGCTGGGTGATATTCAAGTATATCGGATATTCTTAAAGATAAACACTCTGCTGTTTCTCTTGTTAAATATAAACCCGCGTCAAGTATATGCCTTGTTGCTGTATTAGAGTTAGCTGCTGCCAGTTTTTGTACACCTACTAAAGCTCTTGCGTCTGGAGTACTACCATCTCTTGCTTCATTTAATCCGGTTACATCTCTTATCATTTGTAGATAATAATTATAAGTAGATATAAGTGTTTGTAACTTTTGGCCTCCGCTTCCGGTTTGAACTTCCTGTATTGGCACTTTGCCAGGGTTCATATCACCCTCTTGTGTAAATGATCTACCTATTATAGATCCTGTTTGAAAGAACATATTAAGTGCTTCTTGAGGATTATAATTTGTACCATTACCCAAATCAACTTCATTTATACCATCAGCATCTAAGTAAACACCGTCTGGTATCATTCTTTGTAATACTTGCTGTAATTTTAAATGTGTTAATTGTATCATATCAGCAAAAGCAGTACAACGACTTACTATTGATTCTATTCTACCTTGATACATTCTAGGAGCTGTTATAGCGTAATTCATTTTAACCTTAGAACTATCACTTTTTGGTCGCATCATATTCTTGGCCATCTCCCATTTAAGTAATATATCAGTTCCCAATACCATTACACCTTCGTATAATACTTCAAGTGATCTAGACATTTTACCAAATTGCTCTTCGTACATTTCAATAGGTGGATTGAATTGATCATCCCTTACTATTATTTTTGAAGCACCTGTTGCAGTCTCTTTTACTTTATAAACTTCATTCATGTAAGTTTTATAATTAAAGTAAAGTATCTGAACTATGTTTTGATCTCTATTATTATTGTTTGTATTACTTATATTATTATTCCAAACCCCATAATTTTGTGACCCTTGTGATTGTATCTGATCCATTTGCTCTTCAGATAGGTTCGGAAACTGCTTTTTAAGCTCGTTTAAGGGCACGAATTTAACTTCGCCTGCATAATATATATCTTGAAAATACGGGTCCTCTGTGTAAGAATAAATTAAATAAGCCGGATCAACATATTCTACTGTTACACCCTCTGCTTCTGTGAAATTATTTTTAACAGCACCAATACCAAGAGTAGTTATATCATAGTAATATCTTTTCTTTGTTAAGTCATATCTATTTTCATCAAACATAACACTCAAAGCTTCTTCTTCTGCTATCTCAATACCTTGCTTGTAACTAAGTTGCATATGTAAATCTAACTCTTCTTCAGAGTCTGGCAACTTATCTGGATTGTTTTCAAATAAATTTATTCCAAAATTCTCTTGAGCAAATACATTCAGCTCTTCTGTTTGTAAATCTCTTATAATGGATTCCATATATTTAGTTCTTTTGCTAACTCCGTATGGATCTTGAGAATAAGCAGTAAGATCAAAAGATCTATCAGCTATACCATTAACAACTATATCAACAAACTTTGATAATATAGGTACTGGTTTCCAATCTAAATTAAGATAAGACAAATCGCCATTAATAGACATTTCATCTTTGTATTTTTGTATAGGCTGTTCGCCTCTTGCATATAGCCTTAAGCTATGGAATGTGTTTTGATTGCTTCTGAATCTAGTTACACCAGAGTTGTTCGAGAACCACTCATTTTGAATTGCTCTTCCAACTTGGAGTCCGTAGTCTCGTGACATCTTCTCAGAGTCACTTGCAACTTGACTTGGGAAAAAACTATTTACTACTCCTGCCATATTACTATTTTATTATTTTTGATGTTGATCCTTCGATTTGATATTTAGCAAATCTTATATTAATTGGTGCTCTTTCCATTCTGATATTTGGTCTATATAAATCTTTATGACAAGCCATAATAGCAAGCCCTGAGCTAATAGCGGCATCAAATTTTGTTCTGTTATTTATATCGAATTTGGCCCAGTCTTGTAATGTTTCATTAAAATACATTGTTCCATATTCGTTTTGGTCGTTTAAACCTACGTGCTTATCTATATACATTTCAATAGCAGCAGCGTGAGCTTGTTTAATATCTTCACTTGAATTAGGTATTCCACCTATTTCTCTTTCGGTTACTGATAGCTTGTTCCATAATTTATCAGGACGATTCATTGAGTAACCTCTATAACCTCTCCTTTTAAAATAATATAAAAGTCTTGGTTTATTATTTTCACAAAGAAGTGGCATACCATAAAACACACAAGCCATTAATACATCTTCAAAAAACATTTCAGCTGTTTGTGGTCTTGCTACATATTCTAAAAAAAATGTGCTCGGTGGCGCATCCTCCATACTAAACTTAGTCAACCCATGTAAAGCACCTTTAGATCCTCTCCCGTCTGTTGTTCCTGATATATCATAACTATCACAACCAAAAGCACCCATATGTTCGTTGCCAGGCCATTTAATACCGTTTTTTGATATCTGTCTATTTTGTATATCATAATTAGGTATCCAGCTTATTAAAAATCTTCCATTTGGATTTGGTGAAAAAATTACTTTTGAATCTTTTATACCATTTTCCCATTGAAAACTTCCTTTTGTTAAAACATTGCTGTTACCTAAGTCTTCGTTATAATCTATTTGTTCGTATATTTTTGCTAAATTAAATATACTATTTTTAGTTTCATCTCTAAAAGCGTGCTCTTCTGTTCTTGGAAACTGTCTGTAGAATTCGTTTAAAGCATCTTGATCACCTTTTAATCCTTCAACTTCATTATTCCAATGCTCTATTACACCCTGGTCTATTTCGTCCCCATGAGGCCCGACAGTTTTGTCTTTTGGTGTGTTGAATACAGGTAACCCATAAGAATCAATGAATCCCTCGTAGTTCCATTCCATAGGTATGAACAAACTATATAATCCCGAGCGAGTCTGTCCATTGGCGTTTCTTTTTGTAACATCTGAACTATTATATAATTTTTTAAAATTATCCCCTCCTTTATCTAAAGCATTTGATGTTGATCCCATCATACACTTACCAATAATTCTAGATCCTAACCTTAATGTTGTTTTAGTAACCCTCCAATTGTTGAGGATATTATTTGGTCTTTCCCATTTACCTGACTCATCGTGAACTAATAACTTAAGTTTTTCCCCATCATAAGCATTGTCTCCTGTGTTTTTCCAATCGATTGTTGTGTCAAGGCCAGTGAGTATTTCTTTAGATTCGTTGTTATCAAGTTTTCTTCTTGTAAATTTAGAAGCGGGTACACGATAGGCGAGTTCGGTTTTTGGCCTATCCATACCGTCTTGTATTGGTTTAAAGAAAAATGGGTAGTTAACACTAATGGGTACAACTTTGTCGGTAAACATTTTTTTTGCATCAGAACCAGACTTGGATAATATACCAAATCTTGAGTCACTTGATATTGTGGCCATGTTAACTGTTTCCCCTGAGGCCATGAATGAAAATCCACTACGTCTGTTTTTGAGGTAAGACATACCGTAGCATCTTCGATCTGCTTTACAAGCTTCCCAGAATATATAGAATAATCTGTTTGACTCCCTAAAATCTGGTCGCCCAACATCAATCTTGGACCACTGCAAGTACATAAAGTGAGCACCAGTAATGTAAGTATCCACACCCTTATTATTGAACCAGTGACCGTATTCTCTTTTATTGAAATTTTCATCTATATATTTCCCCCAAGTTTTTTTAAATCCCTCAGGATAATCCCTCCAATCAAAAATACTTTTAATACCTTTTAATTGTTTAGGATATTCTTCAGGTGTCCATTTATCTGTAACTTTACTAAGCTTACCAGGTGATTTAGGTAAAGCTATTTTAAGATTTTGTATATTGTATATTTCGCCTATTTGCCCAGTCTTACTTATAACAACTATATCGTGTTCTTTGTTATAACCGTATTCCCATTTTTTACCTTTATTTAATCTAGATAAGGTAGTGCGTTTTACTGGCTCTATGATCTCGTATAAGGTTTGTTTATACATTACTTAGATCTTTTTTCTGCAAACCCACCAAATGAAGTTGTTTCAATTTCTTTCTTAGGCTTATTATCTAATATTCTTTCCTCCTCTTCAATGCGGTTAAGTATTTCGAAAGCATCAAAAATTGCAAGCTTTTTAGTAGCTGCAGCATTCTTTAATCTATCAGCAGATATGTCATCATCTGAATCAACTATATCTTCTTTAGCTACTTTTATAAGTTCCTCAACTGCTCTGTGCCCAGCCTGGATTATACTCTTCTTCGTTTCCTTGATGTTCATATTTGATTGTAATTGAATTGACGGGTACTCGGTATAACCTCTGCCCTTCTATTATAAATTCATATTCTGAATTTGGTCTAAACCCTATCAATTGCTCTTTTTCAAATTCACCATTTGAGTATTTTACAATACCTATTAGTGGTCTTTCATCATTTACCGAAAACATTCTTGTTTCTTTTATAGGCATAACAAACACAAAACCTTCTAAAGCTTTCCATTCGTTATTTCTTTTATAAGCATATACTTGATCTGGTTGAACTAAATATACATTTTCACTTAAATAGTTTTTACTATCTTTTTCTTTACCCCTAACATCTCTGAATCTTCTAAAAACATTATGATGCACAATAACGTCATCACCTTCTTTTAATTCTTTATATACAGTTACTAATGGCAAACTTAATATAGTACCTATTCTATTCACGTATTCGTGATTTTGTAATTCTGTATTTAATAATAGTTCTTGTCCCTCTATATTTTTTTTTCCAGTTGACCTACTACCCTTTGGTTCAACTAGGTAATTAAATACACTGTGCATTTACCATGAAAGATCATATTCCACGGATATAGACATGTTTTTATTGAAATCTTTCCAAGGCATTAACATATCTTTTTTTGTAATGTAGATAGAGTACTTTTCTTCCTCCTCTACAATATGGGCTATAGTATGACCGCCATACACTTCCTGTCCAACAGCATAGTGCATAGCGTCATTCTTATAGTCTTTTCCAACACTGATTTTTCTAATTACTTGCTGGGACATCTTGTTCACTAATTTCCCCCGTAGTTAAATCAATATTAACTGGTCCATATTCTTTTTCCAAATCAGCTTGTAATTTTTGTAACTCACTAACTACCTCTTGCAACTGGGATAATAAACCGGCTTTATGCCCTTCAATACCGCCAATTTGCATTTGTATTTGGTTTTGCTTATTTACTGTTTCTTGCAATGATTTTAATTGCTCTTCAGAAATTGACTTTACTTCTTTGTGATCTACGTCTACTGTTTTTAATTTACTCATAATGATTTAATTTAATTGTTTGGTTTTTGTTTGTAAGGAAATGCTTTATTTAACATTTCTTTTCTATTATTGCATCCGCAATCACCAGGTAGTTTATCTACTAGTTTCTTTATTCCGGTTGCTTTGGTTATTTTTTCTATGGTATCTCCTAATCCTTTTGATTTCATTTAATTATTTGTTCTAGCAATTCCATTTACGTCTTGCTGCTTTACCTCTTTCACCAGTCCAGCCTCTTGATCTTGCACAAAATGATTTACGTCTTTTTGCTGCTTTGCTATCCGGATCTAATTTTGATGGAGGTGTTGTTACTGCGGTTTTTAAATTACCACCAGTTTTTTTATTGTAATTAGCAACACCTTTAGCTGTCATTCCGCCTCCAGCATCTTTACCAGTACCCCCGCCTTTTTTAACTTCAGCATAGTTACCAGATTTTTTATTACGCTTAGGTGCGTACGATTTTGACTTTGCCTTTTTAAGAGGACTTGCGTATCTCTCAGTCGTCATTAGAGCTGGAGAACAAGGTTTCATTTTGAATGCCATTATTTAAAGTATTTTTTCTTCATTGGTGACTTTGATTTAAAAAAGTTTGGAGAACTTTTTTTGCCTGTAGCTTTCGCATCTCTAATTTTTTTAGCTTCTATTTCTTTTTTATTTCTTGCGTCTTGCTCCTCTTTAGTTAAATCTCCTTTTTCTAAATTTCTTTGTGCGCTTTTAAATGTTCCACCTTTCAATGGGTCTTTACTCATTTCAACCTGTCTTGTTCTAGCTGTCATGTTTTTATTGAAAGCGTCAAGCTCACTTGTATTTTCTTTTTGCTTAGCGGTTAATCTGTCGAATTTTCTACCAGAAGTGATGCCAGCATCTGATAATTTTTTTAATTTTCTATTTGTAGCGTCTAACTTATTTTGAGATTGGCGAACATCTTTTCCAGATTTTTTAATTGATCTGCTTTGCTGTCTAACTCTCCACGGAGACATAGCATCTAAATTATCTTTAGTCTGCAACGGTATTGAATCAACTTCATCTATACCATCAATAGCATCAGAACCAGGAGTAGCATTAGTGCCGCTTGTTCCATAAAGTGGATCTTTCATAGCTCTAGCTGAATATGTTTCAAACTTCTCATCGGCTTTTCTATAACCTAAAGTCAAAGCATCATCATACGCTTGCCTTAATGATTTTTTGCCTGTAGCAGGGGTGCCCGCAACAGCAGGAGTGTCTTCTCCGTAAGTAATAACATTAGTATTTACCTGCTTTATTGGCGACTCAGTTTTTTTTTTCATTGAGAAACCTCTTAGCTTACTTGGCGATGGTATATCTCTAGTTTGATTATTGCCATGCACACCAGCCGGTCCTACATTTAATAAAGGCTCTTTCACACCTTTCTTTTGATTAAATAAACCTGATTCTACTCTTGCAGTAATCGGTATGTTCTTTTTTCCTTTTGTTCCCATTATAGTTAGTTATGTTATTTTGTTAGATCCGCCGCTTTAGGTTCCTCTTTTTCTTCAAAGATTTTACCTACTTCAGCCCCTGCATCTACAAATTTTTTGCCAGTTAATGCAGCGCCAGCTACTAAAGTTTCGTTAATTTTGAAAGGTGAAGATTTTGATTTTTGTGTTATTGGATTCATTTTAGCAGGACTAGCTAAATCACCACCGTATCCATCTTGAAAATACGCTTCCCCGCCGTAAAAATTTTTCTTTTTACCTGGCGACGAAAGTCTTTCTTGAAAAGATGCTTTAGCTTGCTTCAAAGAAACTTCCTCTCCGCCAACACCTTGTCTTGGTCCTGGATCTGATTTTTCTTGAAACCCACTTGCGTTTTGTTTAGACTCAATTTTATTAAGCCTATTTGCTTGTCCTCTATATGTAATTGCCATAATTATGATTGTTTATATGCTTCGTCTTCCCATTCAAAATCAGGATGGCCTTCGTTCATTTCAGATCGCTTGTATACTTTCATTGGAGACTTTGTGTCTCTTTTCCAGGTTACAGAATCTTCTGTGTATTGTAATCGACCTGTAGCTAGCTGATCTAAATGTACTTTCTCATGAGCAACGGCTTTTTCTATTTTTTTATCAGATAACTTAGAACTAACAAAAATAGTACCGTCTCTATTAGCTTCAGCTTCAACCCCTTCTTCCAAATCATCTTTTAAAATAACAGGAGTACCAAACTGGGATGTTTTTTCGTGTATCCCAAATACTTCCGAATGAGGTTTTAACTTAAATGCCATTATCCTTTATATCCAGATTTTGAAGCAGCTTGTGCGTTTTCTGCGTAATGCTTTCTTGCTTTAGCGCTTAATTTTTGGTTTGAGGCTTCTTTAATATCATACTTCATACCTTTGTTCATTTTGGCTGGTGATTTACCTTGTTTAGCAGCAATTGCATCCACTATTTGTTTTGGTAAATTCTTTTTCTGCTTAGCTGTTTGCTTAGCAGGCGATGCGTAATCTTTTTTTGATTTGCTTTCGTCACCTTTTTTGCCACCGTACATTTTTGCAGGTGATTCGTAATCTAATTTACTTTTAGATTCATCTCCTTT
>Ga0208791_1000085_pt1 | contig 50679 bp, 54 predicted proteins | sample 11_taG_FD_184084 | JGI IMG/M metagenome (GOLD analysis project Ga0208791, IMG submission 184084) | Marine viral communities from the Subarctic Pacific Ocean - 11_ETSP_OMZ_AT15265 metaG (SPAdes) (version 2) | ecosystem: Environmental > Aquatic > Marine > Oceanic | place: Pacific Ocean | collected...
CCCAAGCTCGGTCGAATGGATAGCCTCGGAAGAAGCTACTGATGAGCAGGCCTACAATCTGTCTTTCTATGATCGTCAAGAACGAAGAGAAGGACATTAAACGATGCCTTGAAAGTGTAATCCCTTTTATTGACTATTGGGTTATATCCGATACTGGCTCGACAGACAAGACGAAGGAGCTTATCCAGGAGATCATGGATAAGCACGAAGTTCCTGGGGAGCTGCACGAGCATAAGTGGAAAGACTTCTCTGCCAACAGGAACTACGCCCTTGAGCTTTCTAGAGATCACGCTGATTTCATTTGGTTTATGGATGCTGACGACAATTTCTGCCCGAACGGAAGCGATCCCTTTTCTATCCTTAGCGACAAGTTCGAGTTAATTCACATGAACTATCTATTTGAGAATGAAGGAGTTACGTTCAGTAGAGCCTGTATGATGAAGTCCGCCGCCGACATGGAGTTCAAGGGAGTGCTTCACGAGATCATAGCCAACACTGACGGCAGCACTGTGAGCTCAGGACTAAGGGTTAACATCCCTCAGTTTGGTCACATCGTTGCAAGAGCTTCGCCTCTAAAGAGAAACAAGACTGAGCGCGACAAATACCTGAACGACGCTAGAATACTTAATAGGGATCTAAAAAACAACCCAGACAATTACAGGTCTATGTTCTACCTCGGGCAATCGTATCAGCTTGCAGGTGAGCTTAAGAAAGCTATCAAGGCTTATGAGCGCAGGGCTTCTTTCCCAGACAAGGGGTATGATGAAGAGGTGTACCTCTCATTGTATGAGATTGCCAAGATGAAGATTGGGATGAAGCGACCAGAGCCAGAATGTATTGACAGTTGCGTTAGGGCATGGGAGTCCAATTACTCAAGGATTGAACCTATCCACTTAGCCATGCAGTACTTGTACCTAAGAGGCAGGTATCCATACGCCCTTGCTTTGGGCACGCTTGCTGCTCAGTATATCAGCCCTTCTATTTCTAGCGCCAAACTTGAGCTTGACGTTTACGACTACAAGTTCCCAGACATCTACGCTAGATGTATCTTTAGATGCGGGGATTCAGATAAAGCAAAGAGCACACTCAAGTCTTTTATTGATTCGTACCAAGGAGATCCTTCCAAAGAGCGTGCGATCGAAGAGCTTGAAACCACCTTGTCTATCCTATCGGATTACGATAAAGAAAAAGAAAAGTGATTGTAGACGTAGATGGATACGAAGATAAAGGGATTAAGATCGACCCTAACGGTACGGAAGGTGAGGCTATTGAACTCCATGGGATTCTTGTTGTCCTCCCGAAAAAACCAAAGCGATCTGAAATACTCTTCCATGACCAGCCAAAGGCTATGCAGATGTGGGGACGCATTCCTATGCCCAAAGAGCTGCAAATGGTTAGAAGTATGGATGAGTGGTTCGAGAACCCTCCCGAGTTTAGAAAGAAGTTTTCTGGTTACATCGAGAAGGAGTTTGAACGCAGGCGTAACGGTGTTTGGTTTTACAACAATGGCGTCCCTACGTATATTACTGGAAGGCACTACATGCTCCTCCAGTGGTCTAACATCGATATCGGAGCCCCGTACTATCTTGCGTTCCAACGTGAAATCTTTCTCCACATGGCTGCGTGCGAAGCTGATCCCCGTTGTGTCGGTCAGCTTTATACTAAGTGTCGCCGTTCTGGGTATACTAATATCTGTTCTTCTGTTCTTGTTGACGAAGCTACGCAGGTTAAAGACAAGCTTCTTGGGATTCAGTCGAAGACTGGTAAGGATTCTCAAGAGAACATTTTCATGAAGAAGGTCGTTCCGATCTTTAAATCATACCCGTTCTTTTTCAAACCCATCCAAGACGGTACAACTAACCCGCGCATGGAGTTGGCTTTCCGAGAGCCATCCAAGCGAATTACGAAGAATAACAAGACGTCATACAAAGGCGACGCCCTGAATACTATCATCAACTGGAAGAATACCACGAACAACGCATACGACGGGGAGAAGCTACACATGCTGTACCTGGACGAAGCAGGCAAATGGGAGAAGCCAGTTGACATACGAGAAGCATGGCGCATCGAGAGAACTTGCCTTATCGTAGGCAAGAAGATTGTAGGCAAAGCATTGGTAGGTAGCACTGTAAACCCAATGGACAAAGGAGGTAGTGAATACAAAGTTTTGTGGGAGGATAGCAACCCGAACGAAAGGAACGCAAACGGCAGAACTAAGACTGGACTTTACCGTATCTTTGTGCCCGCCTATGAAGCACTTGAAGGATTTTTTGACAAGTACGGAGAGCCAGTCATTGATGATCCTGGTAGTCCTGTGGATGGTATTGACGGTGATACTATTGAGCAGGGGTCGAAGACATACCTAAAGAATGAGAGAGACAGCCTCAAGGACGATGCTTCTGAACTGAACGAGGTTGTCAGGCAGTTCCCTTTTACAGAGGAAGAAGCCTTTAGAGATAGCATCGAGGGGAGTCTGTTCAATGTAGGCAAGATCTACCAGCAGATAGATCACAACAACGACTTGTATCCAAACCCTGTAGTCAGGGGCAACTTCATGTGGAAGGAGAAGGACAAAGAAGTTATATTCTCTCCTGACCCTAACGGTAGGTTCCACGTAGCTTGGCAGCCTGCCTCTGCAGACAGAAACAAATTCATAGATGAACGTGGAAAGAAAAAACCTGGGAATAGCCACATTGGTTGTGGCGGTGTTGACTCTTATGACCTCGATCAAACTGTTGACGGCAGGGGGTCCAAGGGAGCTCTACACTTATACAACAAGTTCAACATGCACGCCCCCGCAAACATGTTTGTTGTTGAGTATGCTTCCAGACCTGACCTTGCCAGCATTTTCTACGAAGACGTTCTTATGTGCGCCTTCTACTACGGCTATCCACTCCTCGTGGAAAACAACAAGTACGGCATTGTAAGGTACTTTGAGTCAAGAGGTTACGATGGCTACCTAATGGACAGACCAGCTCACTTAGCATCTTCCAGCTCTAAGGTTAACGTCAAGACTAAGGGTATCCCGTCGAACTCCCAAGACGTAATTCAATCTCACGCTCAAGCGATTGAGGCTTACATTCATGATCATGTAGGTGAGAACTCAGAGACAGGGGAGTTGGGTAAGATGTACCTCAACAGGACTCTTGAGGATTGGATAGGTTACAAGATCTCAAATAGAACCAAGTTTGACTTGACGATTAGCTCTGGTCTAGCGCTTCTTGGGTCACAAAAAGTCAAAGCAGAGAAACCCAAGTCTGACTTCAACGAGAAGAAATTCTTTAGGCATCATAAGATAAAACACTGGCACTCGTAATTTTAGTATATTTGCGCTAATGTACGGGGACAACAAACCAACCAAAAAAGGATTTCCCAGTCCTCTTGAAAAGAAAGAGGTAAAAGAAAGTCTCTCTTATGGTCTACAATACGCTAAGGCTATTGAAAACCAATGGGGTACTCTCGATAGAGAGAACTCACTTATGAGGCGAAGACGGGATACGTTCCTTAAGAATCGAGCTTACGCTAATGGAACGCAAGACACTGCGATCTACCGTCAGCTTCTTACGGGTATGGACCCGAACAATGGGGATGGGACTTTCCTGAACCTGGACTTTACTCCAGTGCCTATCCTCCCTAAGTTCGCTAGAATCGTAGTGAACAAGATTTTGTCCCGAGAGCCTTACCCTAACTTGGAGGCCGTTGACCCTCTCTCTTCCTCTGAGAAGGATAGGGAGCGCAAGAAGATGGAGGCTCTCATCAAGGCCAAAAAGCAGCTCTCCGAAATCAAAGAAAAGACTGGAGTGGATGTCGCTGAGGTGGACTCTCTTCCAGACACTCTAGAGGAGGCTGAGATCTTTATGGGGAACAACATCAAGTCTTCTTCTGAGATCGCTGCACAGATAGCAACCAACATGACCCTGCAGTGGAATGATTTCCACGACTCTATTTACAGAAGGTCTGTCAAGGATATTGTGGATCTAGGTATGGCTGTAGTGAAAAGAAGCAACGATCCTAACTATGGAATCAAAACGGATTACGTTGACCCAATCGATTTCGTTCACAACGAAGTAAAAGACCCTTCTTTTGGCGATATGGTCTACGCAGGCCACATCAAGAGAATGCCTATTCATGAACTCAAGAGATTGGCTGGAGATCAGCTGACTGAGGATGATTACAAGAAGATTGCAGATAAGGTAAAGTCGAAGAATCAAAACAAGTCTCATAGAATGTCTCAGTCTACGTATGACCCCGAAACAAATCGGAGTCACTACGGGTATGACGAGTTCATGGTGGAGGTTCTTGAGTTTGAGTTTTTGTCTGTGGACAAAATGTACTTCGAGGAGAAGGAAAGCAAGTACGGCAACGTAGGTTTCTACGCAAAGGAAGAGGGATATAAAGCTCCTAAGAATTCTGTATACAGAAGAGAGGTTAAGTGCCTTGAGAACGAGACTGTGTATGGTGGTTACTACGTGATTGGATGCGACAAGCTCTTCAGCTACGGCATGAAGACTAACATCCCCAAAAACCTCTATGACCTTTCAAAAGCGAACCTTTCTTACTCTGTCGTTGCAACGAACATCGACAACATGGTGCCTAAGTCCATGGTGAATAGCTGCATTGGTTTCGCTGACCAGCTCCAGCTTACACACCTCAAGATTCAGCAGGCAGTAGCCAAGGCTAAGCCTGACGGCATCATTATTGACATCGAGGGATTGGAGAACGTCCAGCTCGGTAAGGGGGGAGAGCTTCAGCCACTTGAGCTTCACGACATCTACGAGCAGACGGGTGTATTCTACTACAGAAGTAAAAACCCAGAGGGTGGATTCCAAAACCCACCGATCCGAGAGATTGGTAACGCTGTTCGAAACATCAATGAGTTTGTTGGTCTGTACAATCACTATCTGAGATTGATAAGAGACACTACGGGCATCAACGAGATGATGGATGCTTCTACACCTAAAGGGGATACTCTCGTGGGTGTTCAGCAACAAGCAATCGCGGCTGGCAACAACGCCATTTACGACATGACTCACGCATCTATCGTCCTCTTCAAGAAGGTTTGTTCAGACGTAGTCAAGTGCTTGCAAGTCTTGCCAGTAGGTAGTGTTATCTACGACGCCTACACTAATGCTGTTGGTCAATCTAACATGGAGGTGCTTTCTTCATTCGAGAATCTTCCTATGTACAACTTCGGTGTGAGAATCGTAAAAGAGATGGAGGACACTGAGCGGCAATACCTTGAGCAGAACATTCAGATCGCGCTGTCTCAGAAGGAGTTGGATATCGAGGATGCCATAGCCATAAGACAGCTTAAAGATGTCAACCAAGCCGAGAGGCTTCTTGTTGTGAGGAGGTCTAAAAGAATAGCTCGCAATCAGCAGATTGCAATGCAAAATTCTCAGCAGCAAGCGCAGATTCAGCAGCAATCAGCCGCCGCTGCATCTCAATCCAGACAGCAGGAAATGCAAATGGAAGCTCAGATCGATGCTCAGAAGATGCAAATGAAGGCTCAGTTTGACATGCAGATGGAACAAGTCAAGCATCAATACCGCAAGGAGATTGAGCTTATCAGAGCTCAGGCAACACTTGGATTCAGAACCGAAGAGCAAGAGTTCAAAGAGAAGCTTGAAGTACTCAAAGAGGATCGCAAAGACGAGCGTGTTGAGAAGCAAGCAGTCGAACAAAGCAAGCTTATCTCACAGAGAAAAGGAGATAGGTCGGAGTTGAGTGATGCCAAAGATGTGGCTCAAGAACAGGCCGAAGAAATAGTTAACAACATCATTGATCAGTAATGGCCAAAGTAAATCTAGATATAGCCCCTAGGCTAGACATCACATGTAAGAGAGGTGACAGCTTCAAACTTGTGGTTGACTTTCAGACCGCCATGCCCTCATTGGATGGCACGAACTCTAGCGCATACCTTCTCAAGGTAGCTGAAGACTCCGAGTCAACTCCAAACGCGATTACTTTTGCCTACGATGTTGAGGATGGCGAAGCATCAAATTCTCAGCTTACGGTTACTTCTTCAGCGGCCACAACTGCTGACATCGAGCCAGGTCTGTACGTGTACGACCTTCAAGTGACGGATACTGCTGAAGACGTCTTTGACAACGTCGGTGGTAGCGCATACATCAAGACTCTGCTGTACGGAACCTTCAGGGTAAACGACGACGTCGACGCCACCTGATCTTCTTTAGTATATTTGCAGTATGAGTAGTCCAAAGGTAATTGTAAATTCCACACCAGTAGTCAAAGTCAATTACGGGCTGCCCGCTGTTGGGGTTCCAAAAGGAGGAACTAGACCACAGGTATTAAAAAAAGTTTCAGGCACCGACTACGACACCGAGTGGGGTGACGCTGAAATACTTGTTCTTAATAGAAGCGGCTTAACGTTCAGCGGCACTTTATCTAAAGGAGATCCAGTTTACTTGACGTCTGGATCAGCTCTAGCGGCATGTGACGCTTCAAACTCTGACACCCTCCCTCCTATTGGATTGGTGGCTGGGGATGTTTCTGCGGCTACTGATGACGTAGAAGTTATAGTTTTTGGGGGTTTATACAACATGGACACCTCTAGCTTTTCTGCTGGAGATAGATTGTACGTGGATGTAGGCGGAGGCCTCACTGCCACTGAACCTAGTGGCTCTAACGGGTCCTTCTATGTCGGCGTGGTAACGAAAGTAGACGCTTCTGAAGGCGCCGTATCTGTGGATATATCGGGAGTCAATGGGAACACTTTTGACCTTGCTCACACCAAGGTTTGGATCGGTAACATTAATGGCGTCGCTACCCCTACAGATCACGAACTTAAAAGACTCATTGATGTAGATTCATTTTTGAATCCAAGTGCAAACGAAGTACTTAGGTACTCTGGAGTTCAGTGGGAGGCTGTGTCATTGGGGTTTGATGACATCCCGCTCGACCAGCTAAATGTTGGTCAAGTGTACGCAGGCAACTCCTCAAACCAGGCCACAGCTACAGACACCATCTACGTGGATATTGCCAACAGCAGAGTTGGTATTGGAACCACGTCTCCGCTCGAAGCGCTGCATGTAGATGGCAACATCAAGGTAGAAAACAGTGCCAACAACACACTTATAGGTCATTCTTGGAGCTCATTAACAACGGCCTCTGAATCTACCTCGTTGGGTTGGAGGGCTTTGCTTTCAGTTACTACAGGGGACAGGAATACCGCTATTGGCGGAGAGGCTTTGCGAGGTACCAGCAATGGTTTTGAAAACACAGCCGTCGGTTATGGCGCGTTAGTTATTGGTAATCACAGCAAAAACACCGCTGTTGGATATAGAGCTGGTATATACGGTAGTGGAACATCAAACTCTGTATATGTAGGGTGGCGCGCGGGAGAGTATACGGGGGGTTCTGACAACGTCCTTGTTGGCCGTCAAGCTGGGTTTGGTGCAGGTGGCTCCACCTTTACTCAGACCGTAGCCGTAGGGTCCCTCGCTCTTTCATCTCTCACTACTGGTAATGGAAACACAGCCGTAGGCTTCGCCTCGCTCGATGCGCTAACAGACGGCTCATCTAATACTGCTATCGGCTTCAGAAGCATGGAGTCAGCTGTATCAGCGGGTCAAAACACAGCTCTAGGATATGAGGCTCTTAAAGACCTGACTACCGCTGGAAGTAACATAGCGGTCGGATACAGAGCTGGAACGAGCTTGACGACGGGCGCGGCAAACACTCTTGTTGGTCATGGCGCAGGCGTCTCTCTGACCACACAGGGCAAGAACACATTGATCGGGAACAGCACGACGGGAACAGAAAGTTCCGTTTCCGTAGGTAGCGCAGCTTCATCAGGAACGCAATCTGTAGGCATAGGCCAACAGGCTGATGTAGAGGGGCAGGCTATTGGGATTGGGTACCAAGCTGATGCTGGAGATGACTCCGTTGCTATCGGATTTATTGCTAGAGCAGAGACCGACAGTGTTGCTATCGGTAGGGAGTCGGGCAGATACAATCAGGGTGAGAACAACGTGGCTATTGGATTCAGGGCTGGCATTGGTCAAAACACAATCAATGGGTCTAACTACGACTACAATGTACTTATTGGTTACGAAGCTGGAAACGTTCTTGAAGGAGGGTCGGGTAACATCCTTATTGGGTACAAAGCAGGTCAATTCCTTGAGAACGAAAACAACAGACTCTATATCGCAGGCCACGCTCAAGTAGCTACAGGAACGCCTCTCATCTACGGTGAGTTTGATACCGAGTTCGTTAAAATCAATGGAGATCTTGAAGTAAGAGACGAAATAGTAAGCAGTAGCGGAGCCGATATTGTGATTAATCCTGACGGAGCAGGTCGCGTTGTCATGGGCAACTACGAGTTCGACGTTGACCAAGAAGTAGGTGAGGGTACTGATAATTACGTTCTTACGTATGACGATGCTACTGGAGAGATTTCTTTGAAGGAGAATCTTCAAGAAATAGAAGGTGCTACAGAGATAACTTTTGCGATAAGGAATGACGAGGGAGCTTCTATCCCAGCAGGCACCCCTCTGTACTCTAAAGGTGAGATTGGGAGCAGTGAGAGAATAAGAGTTGGTATTGCTGACGCCAGTGATCCAGATAAGATGCCATCTATTGGTATTGCCAAAGAAACTCTTGCTGATCAGGCTGACGGCGACGGCATGATCATGGGCACGTTTAATACGAACCTGACTGGGTACACTGGGGCGGATGAAAACCAAGTCCTCTACGTAGCCGTTGGAGGCGGCCTACCCACAAACGTAAAGCCTACTGGTTCTGGGAACTTGATTCAAAACGTAGGAATCGTCTTGAAGGCAAACGGGGCTGGAACCAATGTTCAAGGTCTTAAAGTCTCTTGCATTGGCAGAACCAACGACGTACCGAATCTTGCCGTAGGAAACATCTGGGCAGGTAACTCAAGCGGAGTAACCCAGTCCACAAGCACGGCTTATATAGACATTGCTAACGGCAGAGTTGGTATCGGCACCACATCCCCTACTCAAGCCCTTCATGTAAGCGGCTCAGGAAAGAACATATATATTGACGACGGCAACTTAGTTCTGAACGCAGCAAACTCTGGTAAAGTATACTTCGGTGTAGCTGGAGAGATGGGTGCGAGTAATACAGGAAACTCAGTAACACTTCAGAAAAGCGGAAACGGCAATAAGTTTTTGTTTGACACGCAGAACGGAGATTTGATCGTTCGAAATGACAACACAGGCGCTTACACAGTAGTCGAAAAAGAGGCTATTAGAATAAATTCTTCAGGAGCCCTCAAGTTCCTTCAGCACAACGGTGCCACGAACAATGACGGAAAGGTTCTTGTTTGGAAGAACTCGCCTTCTTCAGTAACCAACGTAAGAGGCGTGGTTGATGTTGCTGGAGACTTGAGGGTTAACGACTACTCTTCTGGGTCTGCCGTTGAGGTTGCCAGACTCGGTAATGACGGGGTTCTCAGGTTCTGGGAGGGTGCCAACTACGTAGGCCTGAAGGCTGCTTCAGCCATGACCTCTGATGTAGAATTTGCCCTGCCAGCTTCTGACGGTACTGCAGGGCATGTGCTTGTAACAGACGGTTCTGGAAACTTGAGTTTTGCCGCTCAGTCTGGCGGAGGTCTTTTAGAAGATGATCCTTCTCCTAGCCTATCGGCAGACCTAGATGTTTATGATGGAACAACACCTCATTCCATCACCACCACCGAGACTAACGGAGACATATCAATCCAGCCCAACGGCACAGGTAATGTGTTGCTAGGTGATTATGAATTTGATGGTGATCAAGGAGCAGCATCTGGTCTTGACAATTACGTCTTGACATACGACCATGCTTCAAGAACAATCTCTCTTGAAGCTTCACAAGGATTGCAGTCTACAGGTACCATTTCTAGTAATGAGGTTCCATTCTTCTCTTCTGGAGATTTGGCGACCGATACTGACTTCACATTCGATAGCGACATCCTGACGGTCCCGATGGTAACTCAGGACAAGATACGGAAACTGAAGCCTTCTCCTACTTCTGCCGTAGGATCTTTTGGATCGAACTCTCAGACTATGTCGAGATTCGGTGGCAATGTTAGCGTTACCGTAGGACTGGTTTACGCAGCCTCTGGCGGGTCGTTCGGCCTGGCCGACGCTGACTCAGAGTCTAGCGCCAAGGGTCTTCTTGCTGTAGCGTCAGCAACAGGGAACTCGGACTCTACAGATATGGTTGTTCAGGGATTTGTTAAGCTGTCCTCAAACGGGGGTTTCTCCAGTGCGAGTGCTGGAGACCCTCTGTACATCAGAGCCTCTGCAGGCACACCTGCGAGTGAAGGTCTTCTTACATCTAGCGCTCCTACAGGAACAGGAAATATTGTTAGAGTCGTCGGGTATGTCTCAGACCCCACTAATGCAATCGTATATTTCAATCCAGATAACACTTGGATTGAATTATGAGTGTAAGTAAAATAAACGGTGTTACTTGGAGTGATATCTCCAAGACCAATGGAGTTGCTAGTGCAGACATTGAGAAAGTCATGGGTGTCGAAGCGGCTGATACGCTTCTTCTAGATACCTATACTGGCACTACGGCAGCGTATAGCTTTAGAAAGCTTAGAGCTGCGTACTCGGGCAACTGCATAAGGGTTCAAAACGACAACGGAATAAATCTTGATATTGGGTTTTCAGGTGGGTACTTAGATACAGCTGCCATAGCAACGCACTGCGGAAGTGGAGATGGAAAAATAGTTACCTGGTACGATCAATCATCGTCAGGCGCTAACGTAACTCAAAGCTCAGCTTCAGCAATGCCCATTATATTCTCTAGTGGGTCCATGAACAACGTCAATGGCAAGGCTGCTGCTTCTTTTGACGGGGGGGATAGATTAAGGTCTTCATCAGCCTTCGACCTTCATGCAGGCACTTACTATGCAACAAGCGTAGTTTCAATAGGTAGCTCTGTACCCAACGCTCAGATCCTTAGCCAAGACGATTCTGCTGCGGGAAGCACCTCTAGGATAGCTCAGTACATAAGGCTCGCATCAACGGCAAGACTTATAGCTTTTCTCACAACTGGTAGCGTAGTTCAAGATCGAGGCAACGTTCCAGGAACAAACTCACAGCAGCAGATTTCAACTATAGCGTTATCAAGTAGCCTTGAAGCTTTTGTAGATTCCGCCAGTAATGGGTCGACTAGCTATAGCGGATCATTAAGAAACGGATCTGACGAAGTTTCTGTTGGATCCAGCAATAGAAGCACTACTGCTTCAGATTTATTTACAGGAGATATCCAGGAAATAATTCTTTGGGATGGTGATCAATCTTCAAACAGATCCCTCATTGAATCTGCTGTTGATACTTACTATTCAATAACATGATAAAGTACGTAGACTCTTCTCTGAACTCAGACCTTAACACTCTAGCAAAAATGAGATTAGCTAGTCGGTGTTTATTTTTATGTGTTAATCCATCTGTAGTCCCTCCATACTCTTCGTACAATTTTTTTGAGGTGTCTGAGGAGGGAGATAGATCGGTTATGATTGTGAATGAAAACGAGAAGATTAAAATTTCAGATAAGGATCATCTATCTGAATTTCTTGATTTGTTTTCAATAACGGAGTCAGAAAAAAACTCCATACTCGATTCTGTATCTGTAGGCGACAAGGTCAGCTTTTCTTTTATTGAGCCTAGCTCGATGGTAAAAAAGACTTATGACGAAATGGTCGATCTTGGTCTACTAAATATTGAAGACGTTGACGACATGTAAGAACAGCTTCGTATATTTGCACCAACAATAAATTTCATTTCAATGCCACAAACATTTACAACCAAGAGATGGTCTATCTCAGAGGAACAGAACTTCGGGGAGTTCACATTGCTAAACCCTGAAGTCAAGGTTCTTGCATGTCAAGTTCTCTGGAACAGCGCTGTGCTTGTGATAGAAGCCACTGAGAACGGAGGTGCATTCAAGCATCGCAGCAGTGTGTCGTATGCTAATCCAGCTGAGACCGACATCAATGAAATCGTAGACGCAGCGATGACGGCTGCATTCCCTGGCGCTACTGTGACTACAGAGCCAGCGGAGTAAAACAATAAAGAACCATAAAGAGAGGGGCCATCGAGCCCCTTTCTTTGTTTTGTATATTTGCGTTATGAGCAGTCCAAGCGCTATCTCCAAGAGAATAAAGAACATGCTAAAGAAGTATGGGCTGAAGGGTGTGAACAAGGCAAAGAAGACACCTAGCCACCCGAAGAAGTCTCATATCGTTCTCGCCAAAGAAGGCAACAAGATCAAGCTAATTCGTTTCGGAGAGCAGGGCGCCAAGACTAACCAGAACGCGAAACAGCGCAAGGCTTTCAAAGACAGGCACAGAAAGAACATTGCCCGTGGCAAGATGAGCGCAGCTTGGTGGGCTAACAAAGTAAAGTGGTAACATGAACGCAGTCAAGTACAACAAGGGAGGCAAGCTCAAGGTGAGCACGAAAACTATGAGTGTTCCACCGCCCGATGGGTATCACTGGATGGAGGAGCGTGGTAGATACTTCCTCATGAAGGGAGACTACAAGCCACACCCAGGCGCCGTCAAAAACGCAAAGTTCAAACTTGTAAATCATTCTTAATATGCCAGGAAACAAATCAAGAATAAGCTACCTGCTAGATCAGCTTGAAAGAGCGGACGAAGGTAGAAGCACTAGCCCAGACAGAGCCGCTCACCTGTCTTACATAGATGACAGGATCGGAGATATGCTTTCTCCTTCTGAAGCTAGAATGGCAAAGGAAGATCTAACTAGAAGAAGACTTCAAGGTGAGTCTGCTAAAGGTCAAGCCGATGCCATATCTAAGATGAATAGCGGAGGAAAGGTAAAGTTCAATAAGAAGTATACATCTGGTTCGAGTAACGTCTCTGAAAGAAAAAAGTTGATGGCTGAGATTGCAGCTATTTACAAGAAGTACAGAGGGTCAAAAGAAAAGAGAAAGAAGAAAGGATTCCCACCTGCTGTAGCTGCTAGACTCAAGAAGCTTATGGCTAAAAGAGATAAGATATGAAGCCACTAAAGAAACCTACAGAAGATCAAGAAGGTCTGAAGAAACTCCCCGAAAAAGTTCGAAATAATATGGGCTACTTAGAAGAGGGTGGTTCTGTACAGAAGTACAAGAAGGGAGGAAAGGTTGGAAAGAAAGGCAAGGGCTATGCCAGCCTGGATGCTGCTGAAAAGCAAGTATACAAAAGAGGACTGGCGGCTTATATGAGCTCAGGAAACAGACCTAAAACATCTCAGCACGCTTGGGCTATGGCAAGAGTAAGGTCAGCATTTGGAAAGAGAGAGGCAGCCAAGATCCGCGCAGGCAAGAGCAAAAAGAAGAAGTAGTAATTTCATTATATATTTGCACAAAATTTAATTCATGGAAAATCAAGAAGTTAACGAGACTCCGTCAGTGGAGTTTCTTTCTGACGAGCAAGTTCAGAACGTCACACCTGAAGAGATTCAGCAGTCAGAGGCAGCTACACCGCCGCCGCCTGATGTGATTGATCTGGATGCAGCGATGGAGTCAGAACAGCAGGAGGCAACGGCACCTGTTGAAGAAACATTTGACAATACAGAAAACCAACAACAAACACAAGAGTCGCCAGTCGACCTCGACGCAGAAGTTCTCTCATATCTAAGCGAAAAGCTGGGTAGAGATCTTGGGTCGTTCGATGATCTGGCTACTCAGCAACAAGAAAGCGTGCTTGATGAGCGCGTAGAAGCTATCGCTCGGTTCGTCCAAGAGACTGGCCGAGACCCTCAGGACTGGTTTAGATATCAGCAACTCAATGCCTCCGAAATGGATGACATTACCGCTGTTAAGATCAACATGATCTCAGACTATCAAGACCTTTCTTCAGACGATTTAGATACGCTTCTGTCAAGCAAATACAAGCTCGACCCGAATCTGCATACAGAGGAGGAGGTGAAACTTTCGATGTTGCAGTTGAAGATGGATGCTAAAGAAGCTAGGGATAAGATTAACGGTCTCCGTGAGTCTTACAAGACCCCCGTGGCTCAACAGCAGTCTGTCGACGACACTTCTCCGTTTGATGACCAATGGGTCGCAAGCATGAAGAAAGATCTTGGCGCCCTTGATGGTGTCGAGTTCGATTTGGGAGACGGTAAGTCTTTCACCTTCGGTTTGACCAACGACTACAAAGGTCAGCTTGCTGAGAAGAATACTCGCCTTGAAGAGTTCTTTGATCCTTACGTGAACGAGGATGGGAAATGGGACTACGATATGCTGAACATGCACCGCACTGTGATTGACAATATCGAAACGATTGTACAGTCAGTCTACAAGCAAGGCATGTCAGACGGTCAACGAGGAATCGTTAACCAAGCAGCAAACGTCAGTGCTAAAAGCCCGAACCAAGGAAGTTCTCAATCAGGAGATTCGTCACTCGCAGCGCAGCTTCGGCAAGCGTTGGGAAATGACCGTCTCACATTTCGTTGATTAATAACTTGCTAATAACTATAAAATGGGAGCAACTAACCAGGACAACGGCACAGCCTACGGTCCTAAAAGCCTCGGGCTCGGGGCGCAGAACTACACTTCATTGGGATCACTTCTCGACCCAACGAAGGAGGATGTAAGAGAGCTTTACATCGAAACTTTTGGAGATCAGGGATTGACAGGATTCTTGGATCTCACAAATGCAGTGAGAAACGCAGGTACTTCTGATGAAGTCCAGTGGTACGAAGAAGGCCGCTTGCACAGAACTTTCAGCATCACCTCTACAGGTGCTTTGGTTGACGGAACTGCGCAAACCTTCACTATCACAGCTGACGATTCAGTTGACACTATAGTAAACTCAGAGGACATCGTTCGTGTAAACGACGTGTTGTTGAGAGGGGACGACAGAATCATCGTTACAGAGGTTAACGCTGCAGTTACTTTCTCTGGCGTGCCTATGAACGCCAACGCATCAGCCATCTCAACTGCAGCTGAGTGCGCAGTAATCGGTAACATGTACGGTCAGGGAACTGCCCAGCCAGGTAAGTTCTACCAGTCTTCACTCACGAAGCGTAGAAACAGCTACATTATCACCAAGGACACGTTCCACGTCAATGGCTCTCAGGCCACCAACATCGGTTGGTTGAAGGTCGGCGGCCAGTACAGATGGTACGTTAAGGGTGAGATGGACGCTCGTAAGCGCTTCATGAACCAGCGTGAAGCGATGATGTTGTGGTCTAACGGTAGCTCTACTGCAGCCGACACACTCACCGTTGGTACAACCTTCAACAAGTCTGAAGGATACTTCGCTGCCGTTGAGGACAGAGGCATTACTACTGACGAGTTTGGAACCGTTGGTGGTGGCGCGGGTACTCTCGCTGACCTCGACGCGATCATCTTGGAGCTCGACAAGGAGGGCGCAGTGAACGAGTACGCTATGTACTTGAACAGACAGGCCTCTTTGGATATTGATGATGCCTTGGCTACGGGTATTGGAGGATCTATCACTGGAGGCTTGGCTTCTCAGTTTGGTGCCTTCAACAACTCTGAAGACTTGGCTGTAAAGCTCGGCTTTAAGTCCTTTACTCGTGGTGGCTACACTTTCCACAAGCACGACTGGAAGCTGTTGAACGACCCAACCATGGGTGGTATCGGAAACGTCAAGGGCGCGATGGTGCCTATGACTCAGGTTGCTGACGCTAGCACTGGTGTCAAGTCTCCAGCTTTGGAGATGTGCTACAAGGCTGCGAACGGGTACAGCAGAGACATTGAGCACTGGGTCGAAGGTGGTGGAGTCCTCGGATTCAACACTAACGACGAGGATGTGGCTAAGTTCCACTACCGCTCAGAATGCAACTTGGTAACTCGCGCTGCAAACCAGCACGTATTGCTCAAGTAATCTAAATGGTAATCGAGGGGGAGAAACGGTCTCCCTCTCTTTTACTTTCTATTCTTTAATTAAAATCTAATTCAATGGCGACTAAAACAACTAGCCGTAAAAAGGCTACAGGCTCTACGACGGCGGCTATGGTAATTCCTAGCAACTCTCAAAGAAAAGCCCCTACTGCCGACGGAAAGGCAAAACAACTGCACGAGTACAGACTGAACAGACCTGGAGGTGCTGTTTACTTGATGAGAAACACTACGTACAACTACTACGACGAGGACCTAAATAAAGTCCGAAACGTGAGATACTGTGCTGGAGAGACCTCTATTTTTTCAGACGAGCAATCAGACAACCCTGTAAGAACTCCACTCACCTTTAGAATGGGCGTATTGCTTGTCAATAAAACTCAGCCGAATCTGATTGAGTTTATGTCGAAGCATCCAGACAACGTAGCTAATGGCGGCACTAAGTTCTACCTGGTTGACTACGTATCTCAGAAGCAAGAAAGCTTGGACGACGAGTTCCTTGCTGCAGACGCTATCGTAACGCTGAGAACAAAGCCAGCTGAGGAGCTGCTGATGGTAGCTACTGCTTACGGCATGGACACAGATAGAGAGTTTGCTGAAATTAAGCACGACCTGCTTCAAAAGGCAAAGGCGAATCCTGCAGGTTTCATCAAGTCATTTGACGATCCTGCAGTGAAGATGAAGTCTAAGATCAACGCGGCTGTCAACTATCAAATAATTAAACTTGACCCTGACGCAGTGCGATGGTTTGACACTGGGCAACAGATTATTTCTGTTCCAGCAGGCATGGACCCACTCAATGTGTTTGTCCGATACTGCTTGACGGAAAAGGCTGTTCCTATCGTAGAAGAGATAGAGAAACAGCTTAAGTGAGAGAAGGCCCCTGAGAAGGGGCTTTTTCTTTTTGTATATTTGCCTTATGCCAGTAAGTGTAAACGTAGTTTATGGAACGCTGAAAAACCTAGTAAACAAGGACCAGTTGGGCTTTGTGACTATTGACGAATTCAACAGGTTCGCACAGGTGGCTCAGCTTAGAATCTATAACAGGCTGTTCGATCAACTAAAGGACGGCAGCAGATTGGAGCGAGCTGGCTTCGGCCAGGGAAGAGATAAGTCCAAGTTCAAGCAGGTACAAGAAGACCTAGCTACTTTCGCTAAGTCAAAGACAGTCACCAAGGCCAGCGGTGTATTCGCTAAGCCAGATGATATGTCTCGGGTCATTTCAGTCGCTACGGCTGGAGACGTTCTGTTTGGGCAGACCACGAGAGTTCCTGTGGAGATTTGCTACGACGAAGAGAAGATCGAAAGGATTCTCGGTAGCACTCTCAACGCCCCCTCTGAAGCCTTCCCCGTGGCTCTCGTCACTGGGGACATAGAGGTCTTTCCTGAGAGCATTAGAAAGGTTAAGGTTAGGTACTATAAGGTCCCTCAGAGCTTTCAGACTGACGGAACGACTCGGTCCGATGACCCACCCACGTTCGGTGTGGTTTCTCCTTCTGAGACTTACGACCCTACAGCGAGCAGGGACTTTGAGCTTCCTGAGCACTACACCATGGATTTGATCTTGGAGATGGCTAGCCTTATCGGGGTCAACCTTAGAGATCAGGCTGTCATTGCTTTTGCCGAGAAGGAGCAGCTGGACAGAAAAACTGAACAATCATTCTAATGGCCAGAAACTACATACCTATAAGTCAGGTCGTAAACGACTTCATGATCAGCCTAGACGGTAACGACTATGGCGCTCATATAAGCGATGCAGCTGTTAGAAACTTTGCACTCAGGGGTGTCAGGGAGCTGGGGTTCGATATGCTCAAGGTGATTAGATCATTGAAGCTTAAGGTCAACACAGCGAACAGCACTGTCGAGTTGCCAGACGACTATGTCGATTGGAGTAAGGTTGGCATTGTTGGAGGCGATGGACTTCTGTACGTTTTGGGTGAAAACAAAAACATCAACTATTCTCAGAAGTATTCAGAGACCGACGGCAGCACATACGACACTGACGGAGACGGACTGAAGGAGAGAGAGGATAGCAAGGGCGCTACAGATGGGCAAGTAGGAGGATCATCAGATGACGGATTCGGATCTTATGTGTTCAGAAACTACGTATACGGCAATGGTGACGGACAGCTTTACGGGTACGGTGGCGGCAGATACCAAGGTGAGTTCAGGGTAAACATGGACCAAAACAGAATCGAACTCAAGAGCAACAACGACATCAGTGAGGTAGTCATCGAGTATGTAGCTGATGAAGCTAGATCGACAAATCCTCAAGTTCACGTTTATGCTCAAGAAGCTTTGATGTCTTACATGTACTATAAGATGATCGAGCGCAAGGCTGCCGTTCCAGCTAACGAGAAGGCTAGAGCTAGATCTGAGTACTACAACGAGAGAAGAAAAGCCAACGCTCGCATCAAGTCGTTCACCAAAGAGGAAGCCCTCAAGGTCATCAGAAAGAACTACAAGCAAGCTCCTAAGGGATGATAGAAAGTACTACTCCAAAGAAGTGGGTTTCGGATAAAGACGAGCGCCTGCTTGGTCCAGGCGAAATGATTTTCGCTCAGAACGTCATAGTCTCTGAGAGAGGTGGTGGCTCTGTAGGTGTCATCAAAACGATGAAGGGGACCACTAGCATCAACCCAGTTACAGCGGAGAGCGGAACTGACACCAGCGCTTGGGAGGTTTCAGGATCGGTTGCTGACAATCAGAGAAACTACCTCTACCTTTTCGTCAATGACGAAGCGTCGGGTGATAGCGGGAGAATTGTAAGGGTTGATGCAGAGAATTCAGAGTGGAAGACAGTTCTGTCTAATGGCATCTCCCTGAAGAGAGGTAACCACGTAGTTGGCACCGTCATCAACAAGGCCTTCCAGCAGGACGGTGTTGTTCAGACAGTTCTCTACTTCACAGACAATCACTATCAGCCATACAAGATAAATGTAGATAGAGCGCTCGCTGGTGATTACGACGACATCGACAATGATGAGTACCAGCGTTTTGCCATGCACACGATCAGAGCTGCGGCTTGGCAGATACCTAATGTTGGTTTTGAAACCGACGAGGACTTTAATGGCAACAACTTCAAAAGTGATGTCTTTCAGTTCGCTGTCCAATACATCTACAAGGATGGTGAGGAGTCTGCGCTTAGCGGATATTCAAAGCTGGCCGTATCCCCATACCTGTCTAACAAAGGAACTAGCCTGATAAGCAAAGGGGCGGATACTGGCAATGTTTGCGTGATAGGAAACTTGTGGGGTTCGCTGTTTAGCGACAGGTACGCTGACGTAACGAAGGTGAGGCTGCTTGCCCGAATAAGCAACAACGATCCCTTTTACGTTCTCGATGATTTCGATCCGAGAGCGAACAAGACAAGGTACGTTGGAGGAAACTCTACGGTTGTCTACGACTCCACTACATACGAGTATAAGTTCTACAACGATCAGTACTACACCACAGTATCCCAGACGACATCTCAGAAGATGTACGACAACGTCCCTCAGAAGGCAGAGGGCCAGGCGATTTCTGGAAACAGACTTATGTACTCCAACTACGAAGAAGGTTATCCGAATGTAGATCTAGGAGACGACATCACCTTCACGGTCACCTATGGAGAGGATACTACCGCTGGAGGTGTGTTTCACGTATCTGCAGCGGGAGCAGCTCAAAAAGCAATAAGAGTATCGGGAAGCTCTGTATCTGGAGAGACACCAGTCACTGCAGAAGGAGACCCCTTGAAAGGTGATGTTTTTGTGGATCTGACTTCATCTGGGTTTGTGTGGCCTGGGAGTAATAACGCGAGCTCAACTGTGCCCGCTGGCACTGTGACTCGTATAGGTTTTACATACCAGCCAAGAGCCGAATACCACAAAACAAGTACTGCGGGCGGCGGTGCTGGCATAACCCTCATTGAAGGAGCCTCTAATTCAGGCGGAGATACGTTTGACCTGAGGCTCGCATCTGTGTCTGGGGATAGCCTGAATACAGGCGTTAGCGCAACTTCTTTCACTGTAGATCAAGAATGTGTGTTCTTGCTTCAGTACACATCCGACACTGACGAGGATGTGGATGACATTGCAACCAATATGAGATCTCAGCTTTCTGATGAAAGCGTAGAAGAGACAATGAGGTTTACTCGTGTGGGGTCGGGGACTGTCGGAGGCGTTATTGAAAATTCTACCGCGACAAGCGGGTCCTGGTCGAACGGAAACTCAGTCAACTTTGACAACTGCACTCTTGACGTCACTTTCGGTTTTAACGACACTGATGTTTCTGGGAGTAATGATGGAGATTTTGTTATAGAGCCGTATGTGAAAAGAATCAAAGTTATTCAGCACGAGGTAAGCGGGTTGGTTCTTGACGATGCAACATACACTGATTATCCGACTATACAGGCCAATGTTGTGATCAACAACAACCAAATATCTTTTGGATCTCCTATAGACACGTATGTCAAAAACGGATCTCAGAGTGTATTCTCTGTAGCCCCAACAGACTCATCATCATTCAAGGCTGGGTCTTCTCACGATTTTGGAATTGTCTTCTTTGATCAGTGGGGTAGGTCTGGGTTTGTGAACGAGATAGGTTCTGCATACATCGACCAAACAGGAGAGAGGGCGGCAGGAACTGGAAAGGGATCCGCTCAACTAAGAATAAACTTCCCTCAGGGCTTAAACTCTGTTGTGCCTGACTGGGCCTACTCATGGGCTCCAGTGTACGGAGGGTCTCAGTTTTCTAATGTCCTGCAGTATACAACGGGTGGCGCGTACATCGTTAAAGAAACCTCAGGCACCTACGCCTCTATCGTGGCGGACAAAAGAATTTATGTGTCTCTGAACACACTGGTTCAACACAAAGAGAAAACATCATCCACTAGAGATTATTCCTTTACCAAAGGTGATATCTGCAGGGTGATAAGCTATAAGGATGCTGACACGGGAGTGAGAACTTTCCCGAGCACAAACGAAAGCGGAGGAGGCATTATAGAGTTTGAGGTTCTTGGGGTTGAGACGTTAACTGCTGGCAATGGAAACCCTATTGAAGGAGCCTCTTCTAACGATCAGACTGAAGGACAGTTCTTGGTTTTAAGGGCTCCAGAGATTGAGGGTGGCTTTAGAGTGGACACTACTGGAGACGGAAGCCCAGATGCCAACCTTAAGTACGAGGGGTTTGACTGGTTCTCAATGACGGGTGCTGCTTCTTATCCAGTAGACGTAAACCCTAACTCTGGAACCGCCACGAACTATTGGGGACAAGAGTGTGTCATAGAGCTTCTTACACCTAAGAAGTCTGCGGACACAAAAGTGTACTATGAGTTTGGAGTGCAGAAAAAACTGACAAACACCAGCAACCCTCTCGGAGCTAACTTAACACTGATCGATGGAGACGTCAGGCTAAGAACAGTCTCTTGCGTAACCCCAGAGTGGAACGGTGTAGATTCTTTCAACCAAGACGATCTTGAGGATTGGGTGTTTGTTCCGTTTGCACTAGAAGATCAATATCCTACCGAGATCTCAAGCGAGAAGGCATGGAACAGGGGTAGAGCTCATGTGAAGTTTGACAGAGCCGCAACAGTCAACAGATATAACAGCATCACGTACAGTGATCCTTACGCTGATGACACCGCGTTTCTTACGCTGTCTTCTTTCACGCCTGCCAACGCGAACTTCTTTGACTTACCGTCAGAGCACGGCGGTTGCAAGTTTATTGGTATGAGCGGTGACAACCTCATGGCTCTCCAGGAGAATAAAGTTTCAAGACTTAGCATAAACAAGAGTGTTATTGAAACGGGTACCCAGAGCGGACTCGTATCTCTGGCGGCCTCCCCTGTAAACAACCTCGTCTCCTACTCTGCAGATTTCGGAACTCAGAATCCAGAATCTGTTACCGTTAGGGACGGTGTCGTGTACTTCGCGGACGTAGAGAGATCCGCTCTTGTGAAGGTATCCCAACAAGGAATGACTGTAATGTCTGACACGGAGAACAAGTCGACATTCGATGACAGGTTTGACAACTCTACTTCTGTTGTGTCTGGGTTCGACCCAGAAGACGACATAGTGTTCTTTACATTTAACGCTTCAGGCGGCTCTAGGACCTTCGGGTGGGACGAGAAGAGTGGAGCTTGGACATCGGTCTATACGTTTATCCCTGAGGGCTACGCCACACTGAGAGGTAGGTTTTACGCTCTCGGATCTGGCGATTCTAGCACTGGCGCATTGGCTCACGAGTTTAACGACGAAGACAACTCTAACGTATTTATGGGGAGGTCTTCAGCTGACGTCTCGAAGGTGCATGTCATCTTCAATGACAATCCGAACAGGGTCAAGCACTACCAGAGCATCTCCATAGAAGGTGATAAGGCTTGGATTACGGTCATTAAAAGCAGTGAAGGCACTACATCTCCAAACCTTTCATTTGAAGAGAAGGAGGGTGTCCATTACGCTTACGTAGGCGCTGGCTCATCCACAAACTACAACAACGTATACGCAAATTCTGAGAAGTACCTCCCTATTGGAGAAGTGGAGTCTGTTGATTCAGGCACCAATACTGCTGTCATCAAGAACAGCCTCAGAGGTATGCATATACCTATCGGGTATAAGCTGGCTCAAAAAGGAGTAAGTGAGGACACCATATCGGATCTGGTTGGTATCACAATCTCGTCTGTTAACAGATCAGAAAAGAAGATTACATTTAACGGTGTGACTGGTATAGACGTAGGAGATAGGCTCTTCTGCTTCGCAGATGGAGGCATCACTGGAGATAAGATAAGAGGCAACTGGGCTAGAGCTGAACTCAGCTACACTCCTCAGGGTGCATCCTTTCCATCCGAGATAAGCGTAAACGAACTACATGCAATCAATGCCTACTACAAAGATTCTAAGGCGAATCACGCACTAGGCAATCAATAACTATATTTGTAAAATGCTGGAAGCACTACACACTCTCATATCAATCATCTTCAGGGAAGCAGACCCTAATCTTACCTACGCGTTTGAACCCGTGACCATGGGCCTCATGGCGGGTAGCGCTTTGCTTAAGGCTCTAACTGGTAAGATGCAGTCGGGGATGCAATCCGATGCGTTCCGCGATCAAGCTGAGGCTGATGCGCTGCGAGCGAAGACTTCAATAGGGGAGGCAGACAGAATGATTGAGGCGGCGGAGCGCCGCAGAGCAGACTATGGTTTGGGGCCGTCCTTCACAGACCTAAGAAGAATGGTCATGGAGGATCCCACCTCTGACTACTTAAGGAGGGAGGCGGCCAAGACTGAAGCGAAGAATCTTGACGCTCTAAAGTATGGAGGCGCTAGATCTCTTGCTGCGGGAACTCAATCCGCTACTCAGCAAACACTAGACAACCTGTCTAAGATTGCCGCAGATGAGCAAGCAAGGAAGGCTCAGGGTCTTGGCGTCGTAGGAGCTCAAGAGCAGCGAGTTGCAGAACAGAAGCTTGTGGATGCCAGAACAGACCTCACGCTCGGTAGAGGTATGCGTGCCGAGGGTTTGGCGCAGCAGTATGGATCGGAAGACATGATGAGGTTCGGAGATGTGCAGAAGAGAATGGGTAACCTTCAGTTCGGCAGTGACCTTATTGGGTCTGGAATTGACATCGCAATGCAGACTGATTGGGGTCAAGGCAAGGGTGCTGGAGGCGGACTCAAGAAACTTTTTGGAGGTGGTGGCGGAGGCAACATTGAGAAAGCCGCTGAGTTGTTTGGAACAGGGGGTACAGGGGGTACTTCAGGCGGAGGTGGTGTAGACCTTTTTAGTGGGGCAGACCCTTACGCCCAGATTGACATCTTCGGCAGGAAGGAAAACGGAGGGAGAGTGACAGCCTTCAAGGAAGGAGGGGAACTGATGAGAGACCAAGAAACTCCTGGGGAGTTCTCTCACAAAAACAACCCTATTGACATCATGCAAGACGGAGCTAAGATCGGAGAGATGACTGGAGGAGAAGGCATTGTGTCACCTGAAGACATGGGTGAATGGGAACAAGAAGCTGCTAAGGGGGACACTCCGCTTCACAGGAAAGTCAGAGCTTGGTTCAGAAAAATAAATCAAAAGGATAATGGCTGATTCAAGAGGGACAATAGCTGGGCTAGGTCGATTTAATCGCCCGACTCAGTCTCCGTATGCCAAGGAGTACATGAAGGGCATGCAGCAGAGTAATCTCGCTGCGGGTTCAGCACTAACAGATTTTGCCAAGAAGTTCGGAGAGATCAAAACGCAAGAGCGTAAGGCTCTTACGATGATCCCAGACGCTGACTTCTCAAGCGACCCAGCGGTATCATCTATGTTTGCCTCTGACGCCCAGGGGATTAAAGACAAAATTAACGGAGGTGTAGAGGGTGCATACAATTTCGCTGACGAGGCTGATATCCTGAGGTTTAACAATGACGTAGCTAATTTCCAGAAAGAAATAACAGAGGCTGAGACTATATATGATCAATCAATCAAGGGGTTTCAGGACTTAGAAACTGCGCACGACTACTTTGTCAAGACTGGGGCAGATCCCAGGCAGGCACCTACCGAAAACATCAAGGGTGTCGGTGAGGTTTACAACGCCAAGATTGGGATGCAAGCTTTCGACGACACGATGGCAAAAGCCTCAGCTTTGAGAGAAGGCGAGATGAAGAAGCAACCTGATGGAAGCTACGTTCTTGTAGGTAAAGGAGGTCAAAAGCTAGGTGAATACAGGTCTAAAGAGGAGTACTTCAAAGAGTTAGCTGAGCTCTCAAAGCCAGACCTCCAGCCAGTTCCTGTCATCGACGGATTGAACTTTGCCATAGAAGAAAAATGGGCTACTCAGTTTGACACTAGAAGTAAGGCTGAGTCAGCTGCGTTGACCTATGTACTAAACAACCCTGCTATCGCAGACAGAAGAGCTCGTGAAGTCATGGGGGTCTCTGAACTAGCTGAGCAAGGTGAGATGTCTGAAGAGGCTAAAGCCATGCTTGCGAAGCATCCAAACGCATCGGCTAGATTTGATTCGGTGTCTGATGCACAGCTCGCTTACGCAAAAGAGATTGTTCAGGGGTGGGAAGACCTCAAGAAAAAGGAAGCGGCACCAAAGGCTACAGCAACTCAGACTGCGAAAGCACAAGAGAAAAGAAAGAGAAAGGACGCCGCCATGGAGTCTATCAGGGTTGTGGGAGATGAAATCCAGAACGCTGTTCGTGGTGGAGGGTTGTTTGAGGCTGTTGTTGGGTCTGGTAATATAGAGCCTGGCACAACTGCCCCTGGAGAGAAAGTTACCTTCCCCTACTCGCTTGATGACAGCATTCAGGTTACCGACGAGGATGGCAATGAGCTCGACTTGAAAGTCACGCAGTTTTCTTACGATGTTTTCGGAGACAAGATTCAGCTGATAGGAACAACATCCAAGTCCAGCTCCCCTGGTCAAGCGGAAACGATCGTAGACAAAAGAGTCACGATTGACGGATCAAATATCGATCAGATCGCCAAGTTGGATCAACTCTTAAACATGGAGTACGGCGTAAAGCTAGCCGAATTATTTCGTAAATTTACATCAGGCGAATACCAGATGGCTCCAGACTTTCAGGGTCGTACTACCCAGGAAGAAATTAACGCAGCGATGGGTCGAACAACTACAAGTCCAACAGGCGGCATAGCACGATAAACAATGAACGAAAACGAACAGCTTCTAAAAGACTACGTAGCAACGTGGGATAAGTATCAGGATTGGGATACGGTCAATTCGAAGTTCCCAGAGTTTGCGGACACAGACTCTCAGATCCTTAAGGATTACGTGGCAACTTGGGAGAAGTATCAGGATTGGGATCAGGTAAACGAGAAGTTCCCAGAGTTTTTCTCTCAAAAAAAAAAGGATGGTCCATCCGAATCGGACGTCTCTCCATCTCTTGGAGCAGGAACTGAACCTGGGAGCCTAGGCTGGACCTTAACTAAGTTCTTTGGCAAGATGTCCCCCAACATGGGGATTAAGATGGGGGCCTACGAAATGGAAGCTGAGGAGAGGAGGTTGGCTGAGGCTGGACTTCTTGAGGACTTCAACAGGTATGATTTTGGTGGACTTGACGTAGACGCTATCACGAGGTCAGCTCAGATAAAGGCTGAATCTCAGGCCCCTGAAATTTATTCGGCCCTGGGGAGTGATCAAGATTTTCTGGATGGCCTTGCTCTCATAGAGAGTAAGAAGGCTGGTGACAAGATTGCCGTCGGAACTAGCTATGCAGGGTATGGAGCTGCCTACACCCCCACGCAACACCGAGGTCTGACGCAAAAGGAGATCGATGAAGAAAGAGAGAACTTCATAAAGGAGGCCTATACGAACAAATTTACGGAGTTCAATCAGGGGTCTCTTAAGGAAGAGATTTTGAGCCAGCTTACACCAGAACAGAGAGCAAACAAGGAGTTCCTCTCGATGCTGTCGGATAAGCTGTACTATCACGGAGAACTGAATGTGGACTTAGATGGTGATGGTAGATACAACGACCAACCCCTCATACAAGACATGGTCACGTCGATAGACATGAGTTTTACTGGATTGGCTCAGGGGGTTGCGCTTCCTGCTGTGATGCCTTTTCTAGACGAAGAGCAACAGAAGGCACTGTTCGATCACATGAACGATGCCGACGAAACCGCTGGAAGAACTATGACGGTAACCGAGGACGGGATTTCGGACTCTTACCTCAACGGAGATTTCGTAAACGGAACCAAGCAGCTACTTACTGGTGTTGCTGGAGCGGCTCCAAGTATTGCGCTAGGTATGACTGGCTTTGGAGGAGCTGCTGCCTTGGGTGTTAGCGGTGGTTTCAAGTCCTACGCAGAAGTGGCTTACGACGAAGAATTCACTAATGACTTGGGTAAGTATGGATATGCCATTGCTAACGGCGTAGGAGACTTTGCGTTTGCTCGGATCGGCACTTCCATCTTCAAAGGCGCTGAACAGGCAGCTTTGAAGTCTTACACGACGGCAGGGTTGGCTAGAAAGAATGGTCAGATGTTGACTATGGATATGATTAAGGGGTACGGATACAGGAAGGGGATTGCTTTTTCCTCTGAGTTCCTTGAAGAGGCGGCCACTGAACTAACGACCAGCTACTTTTCTGCGATCGGAAAGGGTGAAAAGTTTGACTTGGCCTCCGAGATTTCTGGCGTGATCGATGCTGGCCTAATCGGTGGCTTTGCTGGTGTAAGCGTTGACACAGCAGGTAATACATCTGGTAGAATTAAAGCCGCAGCAAACGCACGAGCAAACGCAGCGGCAGAGACTCAGCGTCAACTCGAAGCTCAAAAAGCACAGCTTCAAAAGAAGCTTGCTGGGTACGCGACGGGAGACCCAAGAACTCAAGATCTTCAGGCTGAGATCAGCAGAATTGATTCTGATATTGAGAGCATCGTGAGAGGAAGGCAGGACTTCTATACCATGATGAGCGTTCGTCACGAGGCTGACTTTGAGCAGATGCAGCTGCTTGACGCAGAGATTGAAAGGATGGCGTCAGCCGCCAACAAAGAAGGAGTTACTGAAGAAGAGCGTTCTGTTCTGTTGGAAAGAATGGAGGGTGTAGTCAAACAGCGTATTGAGCTGCAGCAAAAGCATATTGGCGAAGACGTATCTCTCACTGAAGAGGAGTCTGACCTGATGTTCGGGAAAGCCCTGAAGGACGGACTGTCAGCAATCGACGATGAAGTAGATAAGGCGCGTAATGCGGTCACTATGTTGAGAGATAGACTTGGAACGCAAGACCCTCCTTCTCAGTCAGCATTGGATACAGCAGAGAAAGCTTTGCAAGATGAGGTCGGTAGAAGAAAAACTGTTCAACAGTTGATGGGTGAACTTGACGCTGCTAGATCTGAAGCTAGGTCAGCAAGAGCTGAGGCCGCAACAGAGGGCGGAGACATCGAAGCCTTTAACGAGGCTATGGAAAATGTAGTGTTGCTTGAGGGAGCCCTGGCTGAAGTCGCTGGTGTTGACAGCAAGATAGTTGCAGGCCCATCTCGATTCGTAGGGGATGTGCTTGACATCAACGCTCAGATCGCAAACAGAGCCACCAGTGAGTGGACTGAGGCCAACATCGAGGCTATGCAGAACTCAGGCCTCACGAAGGAACAGGTAGAAGCAATCCTCCAGTCTGAGAACTACGCAATGGTTACGGCTGAGAACCCCAATGCAAGGGCAGTAAGCGATAAGTCTAATGAAGCCAACAACAAGAAAGCAGAGGAGTACCTAAAAAAACTAGGACTTAAATACCACAAAATTGTGGGTCGCTATGGTAACGGAGAGAACAGCTTCCTTGTGGAAGGTATGACGAGAGAGCAAGCTTCAGAGTTTGCACGTCAGTTCGATCAGGAATCAGTAGCGCACAGAGAGGGACTCGTCCTTAGAGACGGGAGCATGCAGGTGTTTGGAGAGGGAGTTGACTTTAGTGGCGACCTTGACAATTACTTCAGCGCCATCAAGGATGCCGAAGGAAATGTCGTAAGGTTTGCCAAGCCTCTTTCTGAGAAATACGTAGACAAAGAAGGCAACGAAATTACCAAGCAGGAATATGAAGGCCGCATAAAGGACCTTGAGTCAAACATGCAGGCGATTGAGAACTACATTGTAGAAAAAGTTCAAGAAGCCCAAAAAGAATCAGAGGATCAGAAGGCTACAATAGATCAGAAGAGTGGTCTCCCAGAGGGGGCCGTGACAGTGAATCCTAAAGCGGGTGTCAAGATGGGTGAGGGCGGTGTTCTCAACAAGAACGAAGCCAGAACGATTAACAATCTTTTTAAGCTGTTCCAATCTCTCTACGGGTCAGAGGCTAGAATGGTTCTCATGCCTGAGGGATCTCAATCCTATATGGGTGAGGGGAATGGTGGTTTGTTTTTCGACAAGAAGGACGGAGTTCCAACCATTTTTGTGTCAGCATCTCAAGTTAGAATCAACGCAGCTAGCGAGGCTTCTCAAGCTAAAGAGCAGGGCGCGGAATACAGAACAAAGTCATTTTCCGAGACTGTCGTAGAGGAGGTCGGGCACGCAGCTATCGGGCCAGGCTTTCAGCAGCTGACAGATACTCAGCAGCAAGCCATGGAGAGGAGAGCTTTTGAGATCGCGGGCAAGGCCAGAGATGGCGGTGCTCTACTCAACAGGCTGATCGCAAAGAAAGATACTTACACGAGCGAGGGGAAGGACCCAAGAACTGTAAGAGAAGAGGTCGTCATGGATCTCCTCTCAGCCTTGTCTGGCGGGTCTTCAAATGTAAACCTCGGTATCGCAGATAGCGTTATGAGACTCTTCAATGAGATCTTGGTGAAGGCTGGCATGGCCAAAGACATGCGCTTGAATGATCCAAAATCTATCTTCCGTGTAGCTGCACAGCTTAACGCGGCAAGAAAGACTGGTGATACATTCTCCGCCGATGTAAAGTCGAATCCAAGAGAGGAATCTAAAGCCTCTGGCATGGTGAAGCCATTAGGCCTCAAGCCTGGGGAGGACGGTAAGGTTAAGATAAAAATGCTTGAAGCTTTTTACTCTTACAAGAATGGCCTCAAGAAAGACATAGGTAGTAAGGAAGTTACGAAGGAGTTTAATGACAAGTACCACTTCATCAACTGGTGGAAGAAAGTAACTAATTCTGGCGCTGACACACACTACTCCAGATTCCAAACTGAGGATGGTAAGACCATCGACACCAGCGTAATCAACAAGAAACGCAGAGAGAGAGGTAAGCCATCTAGCGATGTTGTTAATATGTCTCTTGAGGTGTACAAAGAAAGAGTGCTTGAAGCCGAGAGGCAGGGGTTGATCGATGCAGCTGCGAAGCGCATGATGCTCAACAACTACTACAAGGTCAAGAGAAGATACAATTCGGAGAAGGATTCCTACGGACTCAACTACGAGAGCTACGTTCAGAATATGAACGACAAAGCTGAGGCGATGCTAAAGAGCGCTAGCGATAGAACAGGCGTTGACTTTAACTTCGAAGAAGATTCACCAGAGGGCAAGGCTTCCTACGCGCTTAAGCTTGACCTGAGAAAGAGAGGTCAGTACCTTTCTTTTGAAGAGAAGGCTAAGTTTATGGAGATGCGATTCGGCATTAGATATGACGCTGGAAACAAGGCTCTTACTAGAATGTTCCACTCATCTGTAGCTAAGGAGGAGTACGGTATTGACTACGACAACCAATCAGAAGGTGAAGTAATCCAGAGAACCACTGATGCCTTGACTGGTCTCATGAGATCGTACTACGGAAGCGTTGGCGAAAGAGCAAGGGTGTTTGGATCAGACCCCACTGAGTTCTTCGCTAAGGATAAAGAGCAAGCTCAGATTGACGTAGACAATATGCTGAGAGCTATGGGGGGTGTGATAGACTCCTCCCCAGAGGGCTTCCTTGCTGCTTATCAGTTTGTAAAGTCGATGACATCTGTAGGCAACAAAGCCAAGCCAAATATCGTTCTCGCAAAACAAGTGATGCTTGAGTCCGCTAGATGGAGAGATTCTGGAGGGAAGACGTATATCGACCCTAGGATAATTCAAGACATCAGAGAGGGATCTGATTCTGCTGGTTTTGATGTGAAAGGAGTTCCAGGGAAGACGAGAAAAACCATTGCTGATAATCTTGACAAACTAAACAGAGAAGTCGCTAAGTATCAGAATGAAGATGGAACCTACAAGTTAGTAGAGTTTCTTGACGCAATGAACCAGGTAGACGGAGAAAAACAAACCTCTCTGTTCCCGTCAGAAACTGGCCCGAAAAGATTCGTCGCTCAAAGAGTGTTCTCGGAAAAGGTAGGCGCATTCGCTCTCAACCTGAATGGCAACAATGACGCCATGACAATCGATAGCCACATGGGTAGAACGCTTCTCCAGTTGATGGGAAGATACAATACCATGGAGAGCGTCATGGACAGGTATAGAGAAACGCTTGCTGAGATGGTAGACATGCCAGTTCCCACGGATATATTTGAGTTAGCGGAATACGACAAGAAACTTATCGACAAAGCTGGAGAGCTTGCGATGAGATCAGAAGAACAGCTTCAGAGGAGGATTGAGCGAATGCTTGAAAACATTACTGGAGAGGACAAACCAATCCCAGTAGAGTATAAGCAGCGCAGGATTATGGAGGCTGTTATTGCTCAGTCCGCTGAAGAAATGGACATGAGTATCGCAGAGTTTACTCAGCTCTTGTTCGCTGATGGACAGGTCATGAAAGGAGCTAACGACTTTAGACCAGCTGGGTATAGCGATTTTGCTACAGCTGCGGAGCAGGCCAGGCTTGAAGAAGACATGACATTCTCTGAGCGAAGAGAGGCTAGATTGACCAGACTTATTGTTGAGGCCAACAACGTAGCTGCTGCTGAGGGTGTTAATAGAAAGAACACGAAGGATTACCTAGAGTCAGCAGAGTCAGGAGTCATAGATCCAACTATGGAAGCCAAGGCTTCAATGCAGCTGTCGCTCCCATTCAATAAGAATCAAAATGCTGAAGACTCAAATCTATACAGGAAGAGATCAGCTGAAGAAGCTCTGACTGTTAAGTCAGGAATGAGGCTTAGTGACCGAAAGGTCATGGATGCCCTTGGAACCGACGCCACTTCAAGAAGAATTTTAGGTAAGAACTCTCAAATTACTGAGGGTCAACAAGTTGGGGTTAGGCTAAACCTCAATGTCATGAAGAACACTGGGGTGCCAGTTCAGACTATGCACGACAAGAATGCGACAGGGGAAGCTCTCAAGTACGCAGCAGTCGTGACCGTGAAGAATCCTGTACTCGCTGTGAATCAGAATGCACGTCGCAAGATCCTCTCTTTCCAAGAGAACAAGTTCCCAATGGCTAGTGTCAACGGGGGGTTCCTTACGGATAAGATCTCAGAGTCCAGCTTCGACGGAGTCAAGGCGTTCTTCAATCCATTCAAGCATAACGTATTTGTAGACGCTCAGGGCCGACCAATCAAGAGCGCAGGGGAAGCCACTATCGTTGGCAACACAGTGTACCTGAGAGGAGACATTGAGTACTACGATTACAACGACCCGATTTTGAAAGAGGGTAGAACCGAGAGCGCAGAACAGAGATCGAAGAGAACTGAGCGCGGACCTAAGTACGATAAGGCTCTGAAGAGATTCAAGGCTTACTCCGAAAGAGTTCTAGGATTGCAATACGCCAACGACACAGACCTGCAGGAAGCTTATGACAATATGACCTTCACTTCTCAAGTTGCTCTTGACGAAAGCGATGCTGCATCGAGAGCTGAAGAAGCTGAAGCACGAGCCTCGGCAAGACTTATGATCAGGAGAACAGCAGGTAAAGCCGCTAGGAAGTACGGTGCTGTACGGGAGCAAATATTACAAGACCCAAGAAACTACTTCTCTAAGCAAAGCATTGCCAAAGAGAAGGAAAATCTTGGTAACATGTCTGATCAAGAGCTCATCGATATAATGACTGATGACGCTTTGGGTAGGCTGCAAAGCAGAAACGATGACATGGGAGTGCTCGCTTCTGCGGAAATGATCAAGCGTGCTGTAGCGAGAGGTGACATGGATGCCATCCCAGGAATCGTAGCTGAAGCCGCAGCCATGGGGACAACAGCGGGTAGGCTGCTTCGTCACTTCCGTGAGCTTAAGAACTCTACACCGAAGGGAATCATTGAAACTCTTAAAAAGGAAATCGAGCTTAGAGGAAGAACCCTCAACGAAGCGCAAGAGAAACAGCTTAGCGGCATAGCCTCTGAATTGTTCAGGCTTCAGGCTGAGGTAGAAGAGCTCATGAAGAAGGGTGCTCAGGGAGAAGATGTAGACGCGGAACTCAAAGCGAAAGTAGCTGAGTTAAAGGAAGCTGAGCGAACGATGGATACGTTTGCAAACAAGATGATCGAGAGGAACTGGAATGAGATCGGTTCTATGCTTATTCAGGGCAACCTGCTTACTCCTATGTCTCAGATCACAAACGTTGGAGCTAACATCATCAACGCAATCGGGCAGATCGGAGTTGATCTGGTGGCATACCCAGTAGAGAAGTTGATTAAGATCTTTGACAAGAACTCTGACCCAGTTAGACGGCCGTCTTTCTCTGCGTACATGTATGGCATTAGAAAGTTTGGCAGCGGATTCATTGAGTCGCTTAATGAGGTTGTCACTGGTCAGTCTCAAGATGTGACTGAGTGGAGAATCAACAGAGGGTTTATGCCCTTCAGGTCTTTGACGGCTGCTGTATCTAATGATGGTTTGCCGCTCATGATGGATGGAGAGCCCACGAAAATTGATAGCCAAAGGGTCAAGCTGTTTGTTCAGGGGACACTTGGTGTCCCTGCTGAGATCATGTTCAGGCTCCTGTCTGTCGGTGACACTCCATTTAGAAGAATGTTTGAAGGCATTGAGCTTTACGAGCAGGCAAACGAGCTCGGTCTAGAGGGAGAGGCTAGGGATAACTACATCAAGTACCCAGGGAAAAGAGCTCAGCAAATCGCAGAGTCTCGGGGTAGAAGAATAACCTTCCAGGAAGAGACAGTAGCCTCTAGAGCTGCTGATGAGTTTGTTGGGATACTCGAAAGACTTTTCGACGGTATACCTGGCATGGATGGTAAATTCTTGGTGAGAACCTTCATCCCTTACAGAAGAACTCCAGCAAATATCCTGTATGAAACCCTTACTTTCGCTGCCCCTCCAGTAGCTATCGCTAGGGCTTACAATGCTATGTCTAACGGAGACAGCAAGGAGGCTTCTCAGAACATTGGTAAGGCTTTGATTGGGGGAATGGCTTCCACTACCGCTATGATGCTTATCAAGGAGGGCCTGCTTAGCGGGCCAGTTGACTACGGAGATGATGAAGAAAAGAACTTGATGTATGATCAGTTCCCTCCGAATAGCATTAACGTTACTGGATTGCAAAGACTTATGAACGGTGAAGATCCAGCAAAGCAAACTGACGATTACTTCATTTCGTACAACAAGCTTGGTATTATCGGAGCCATCTTCGGCGCTGTAGCAAAGGGAACATCAAAGCAAGAACTAATCGAGCGTGGAGATCAACCTCTAGTTACACATACTATAGCTGACGCATTTGGATTGAGAGCATTCTCAACCATGTCTCACATGATGGATCAGAGCTTCCTTCAGGGTGTGCAGGGATTGACTGGTATCTTGTCTGCGGCCACAGAGTCTGAGTGGGAGAGGGCAGCTGAGAATTGGTTTAAGAGCGTGTGGCAGGCAACGACAGCCACAGCTCTTCCTAACACAATGTCAGCTCTTTACAGGTCTCACAGGGAATATCTTCCAGACACAAGGGTGACCAAAGACATGGATGTCATGGAGAGGTTGTGGACCAAGGCCAAGTACACAGTTATGGACAGGACGTTTGGCTTGAGCGATGTGCCAGTAAGAGTAGACTGGAAAGGTAATCCGATCAAACAGACTCCAAGGGGTGCGAATGGGTACATGTATCAGCTGTTTGACATCACAAAGGCTAGGCAGGGTCAAGCAGATCCAGTCTCTAATGAGATGTACAGGCTGTTCGAACAAACGGAAGAGTTGCCTAGAGCTCTGGGTACGCCAAGATTTGCAAGCACATCTCAGGTAAGTGTTCCAGATGTAATCAGCAGAAAGGACAAGTACAGAGCTCAAAGAAGCGGAGTTGATTTTTCCTGGATGGACGACGAAGAGTTCATGAAAGAGAAGATTAGACTCAATGTGGAACAGATCAACCGCATGATGGCGGTGGCAGGTAAGGCTAGATACAAGGAGCTCGAAGACCTTATCAACGCAAACAAGTACGTCAAGGCGACGGACGAAGAGAAGATAGATATGATGGACGACCTCAACAGAGGGTACTCAAGAGCGTGGTCCTACGACGGAAACAGACTCGCTCCCCACACAGTGGAGCTTTGTAGAATTCTAAACGAGATTTATGAAGGAAGGAAGAAAGAAGATTAAGAATACGAAGCTTGGGGCTTGGCTTAAAGAAAAGGCGCCAGGAGTACTCAGCACCGTAGGGGATCTGCTACCAGATAGCGGAGCCCTCGGTGTGGTTAAAAACCTGCTCGACAAAGAGCCAGGTGTAGATCCAGCCGAAGCTAAAGCAATGTTGGATGCTGAGGTTGCTTACCAGAAGGAAGTGTCTAGAAGGTGGGAGGCTGACATGAGCAGCGATGTAAAGCTCGCAAAACTCATTAGACCAGTCACTTTGATCTGCCTTATGGTGATGTTTATGGCGACTATGATAGCGGATTCCATTGATAATCTGCCATTTAACGTCAAAGATTCTTATGTATCTTTGCTTGAAATCCTTATGTTGACAGCCTTCGGCGCTTACTTCGCTGGAAGAACTATAGAAAAAGCTAGGAAATAATGCTTGATAACCTGAGTCACTTTGAGTTTCTAACCGTAGCTGGTGCCCTTGTAATGGGGTGGATCAAGTTTCAGGCCGACTACAACAAGCTTAGTTCTAGAGTACAAGCTCTCGAAGCAGACAACGCAGAGTTCAAGGACGACGTCAAGCAACTGCTCAAGGATATCCAAGAGATAAAGCTACTTCTGGCTAAGAACCAGATGCAATAAGGGCCGACCGCAATTAAGCAGCCGACCCTAGTAGCGAAGTTCCACAGCAATTATCCCTGTGTAACGTTGCAAATATAAGCACTACGCCTCACACACTGCGCAATTTAAGATATCTCTACCAACAGCTTGCGCCTGGTTGACACCGCGTTGATAGTACAGGGTCTTGATACCCAGCTCCCAAGCCTTGATAACCAGTTGATTGATGTCCTTCAAGGGTACCTCGTCGCTGATCATGACGTTAAGTGACTGACCTTGATCAATGTACTTCTGGCGATCTGCAGCTTGCTGCACAACCTCCATCTGAGAGATCTCAGCAAACGTCTTGAATACATCCTTCTCGTCCTGTGTAAGGAAGTCTAGATGCTGTACTGATCCACCCTTCATCATGATGTCCTTCCATGTGGCTGCATCATCCTTACCCTTCTCGGCAAGTAGGTCTTTGAGGTATGGGTTCTTGTATGTGAACTTACCCTTAGCCAAATCCTTTGTGAAGTAGTTAGACTGCAGTGGCTCAATAGACGGAGACACCTGACCGAGGATGAACGAGGAAGAGGTAGTGGGGGCTACTGCCATGCGTGTGCTATGACGTAAGCCATAACCCTTGAGTACCTCTGGCTCACCACCCATCAATGCCAACGCCTGACTCATCTTGTCAGATGAATCTTGGATGGATCGGAAGATGGACCTGTTCAGGCCACGAGCCATGACGCTCTCGAATGGGATGCCCTTGCTCTGCAGGTACGAGTGGTACCCAAGCACTCCGATACCGATGGACCTGTGCTCCTCCGCAAAACGAACAGCCTTCTCCATGAACGGTAGATCCTTAGCCTTGTCTACGAACTCAGTGTATACTGCGTCAAGAAAGGCTGTCATGATCTGCACAGCGTCAGTTCCCTTCCAGTCGTCGTAGTGCAACGCATTCATCGAAGACAAGCAGCACACGAAAGACTTGGTGTCGTCAGTGTACTCCATGATCTCAGCGCACAACTGTGAGTGCTTAATCTCCATACCCTTATCTACGTAGTAGTCTGGGCGATCTTTGTTCACGTTGTCACGGAAGAAGATGTATGGGTAACCTGTCTCACTGCGCTTCTTGTGGATCTTGGCCATGATAGAGCGCTTCTCTTGGTCGCCACGGACCATGTCCTTCATCCAGTCGTCTCCGATGCACACTGCAAACGACACGTCCTGAATGGGATGCCCCTCGCTGCGGATCTGCAAGAACTCCTCGATGTCTGGGTGTTCTACGTCTAGGTATGCAGCCCAGCTACCACGACGAACCTTACCCTGCGAGATGATGTTAGTCGTTGTGTTGAACAACTCCATCATGGACACTGCTCCGTTAGTCTCTCCGCCTGTGCTAATCTTAGCGCCACGAGGACGCAGGTTACCGAAGTACGTAGCCGTACCTCCACCCACTTTACTCATGGCTCCAATCTCTGCAGCACCACGCAAGATGTCGAACGTATCGTCCTGAACTGTGGTCCCGAAGCACGAGATAGGCAGGCCTTTGTTCTTGCCGAAGTTCACCCACACTGGGGTGCTCAGACTAAACCATCCACGGCTCATGTAGTCGTAGAACGTATCGGCGAAGTTGTCGAACGCCCCTTCCATTGTCTTCTCAAGGATCGCCTCTGCGTGATCGGCAATCTCTCTCACCCTCTCTTCGACCGTCTGGCCAGGGTCGAGGTAGCCCTTCTCCATAAATTGTCGGGTCTCTTCTGTGACCCAGTAAAACTCTTTCATTAAAATAATTCTTCTGCGGTGAAACTCTTGGTGCTCTTTGCGTAGTCGATGGGCTTCTTGTGGAAGAAGTCAGACAGGGCAGAAGCATACACCTCCTCATCCATCCATGCTGTCACCTCTAGCTCGTCTTGGTTCACGGGGAACTCAAAGGCAAAGCCGATGCGACGCATGCTCTCGTTCACACGATTCTTCAAGTAGTTGTTTAAGATAGACTCGCTAAGGAACTCATTATCAAAACCTTGCAAGATCCACTTAATCAATCCGCTCTCTGCGTCGAGGGCTACTTGCGCCTCTTCCAAGATGCGTGACTCCAGGTCAGCGTCGAACAACTCAGGGTGCTCAGCTCGGATCTGATTGACCAGAGCCATGCCTCCCTCTGCGTGCAGATTCTCTTCTTTGCTCGTGTACTGCACAACGTTAGCCGTGTCCTTGAGAACAGCCTTGAATCTATTGAATCCAAGGATGGTGTAGAACTGGCTGAACAGTGACACGTTCTCAGTGAAGAGGGTAAAGAGGATGAGACTGTACAGGAACTGCTTACGATCGTCTTCGTATACGCGATCAACGTACTTGTTGAGATAGTTAACGCGGTTCAGTACAGGCTCATTCTCCAGGAGCGTCTTGAACTCGTCCTCCAATCCGAGCTTCGTCAGGATCTCTGAGTAGGCACGGGAATGGACTACTTCAACGCCTCCAAATACAGCCCCCATGTCCGCAATCTCTGGCTTAGGCAGATGCTTACCAATGTTCGACCAGTATGACTTCACTGCCACTTCAACCTGCGAGATGAGAAGGATGGCGCGTTTGATCACATCGCGCTCCTGCTCGGTCAGGCTCGTATGGTAGTCCTGAACGTCAGCCTTGAAGTTAAATTCATTGTGAGTCCAGTGGCTTGCCCACATCGCGTTGATGAGTGGGTCAGTGATTTCAGAATAGTCGAAGGGCTTGTAGCTCAGCCTCTTCTCAAAGATTGAGGTAGTCATGGAGGTAGTAAAAAGGTTGATGAAAGGACCTACAAGATACTCAATAATCCGTCTCGTAGCCCCACACTCGGTAGGACTCTAAACACTTGAGGTCGTGTAAGTTGAGTTTTGTGATGACATCTTCACGGTCTTTGCGACTGTACTTTTTTCGGTACGCATGTCTCTTGTCCGTAACAAATTCATCGATGACATTCTTCTCACACCAGAATGCCAACTCTTGTCTGTCGACAATGGCAAACCCACCCTCTTCGGGTATGTCGAATGCGATGATGTGCGCGTTGCCATACATCCATCCTGGGTTTCCCCTAACGTTTTTGAATTCACACCAGATTTCGTCTGGTAGATTGTTTCCCTTGACATCAACTGCGTGCTTCCTGTCTGTGTACAGGAGCCAGTAATCGATGTGCTTGTGCATATCTTCCTTGCGGCTGGCCTTCACGACCTCAAACCCAAGTTTCTCTGCGGCCCTCTTGAACCTCACCTCTGCCATTCTGCCAGTGGAGTTAGAATAACTCCTCCTGCTCTGGCTTTGCATTTGCTTCCCAGTATTCGTATGATGAATCTCTTGCTAAACTTGCTTCGTGCCTCAGCTTTGATATCATAGAGTCAATGACTCTTGATACCTCCCCAGGGTCCTCCTTAGGTTTGCCGTCTGAGGTGTAGAGGTCTTCGCTGTAGTTAGTTATGACCTCATACATCCTCTCGATAGCTACCCCGTAGGCAGTACCTAGGGCTTCGATTGGAATCTTCTTGTTCATTTTGATTTGATTATTTGGATGGCTTCTTCAATTTGTTGCCTGTTACGGCAGATGAATAACATCGGGAGTGGCTCACCAAGTTTCATTAGGTAGTCCATGAACAGCTTCCACCGCATGGGGAAGTCATGGTGTGAATGGATGTACCCTTTGGTCTCGATGATCCAGCTCCCATCCTTTGCTACGAAGTCAGGGGTGTATCTGATTGGAAGAACCACCTTGCCAGTCTTGTCAATCAGACTCTTTGATTTTGGAGTCATCTTGAAATAAGTCTGTGGGTAGTTAAACTTGGGGAGGATCTCGTACTCACGTTCCTCGTAGGCAAAACTTAGCCCCGATTCAGCGAGAAGATTCCCACATGTCTTTTCCAATCCGCTCTTGTACTTCCCTAAATCCCTTTTCTTAGCGGACTTCCTCTTCGTAGTTCCTTTCCTTTGTCGCTTCACTCTGCGAAGTTACAGCGGAATCTTGGAAAAAGAACTCGTTAGAGGGCATATTAAACCGCTTGTACTTATCAAACTCTTTATCAATGCTTTGAAATAGCTCACTACCTGTCGTATTGATACGGAAGGCTGTGTGAGAAGTATTCATTGTAAAGGTGATTGGGTCGTCGATAGGGGTAGGCTGTCCACCTGTCTCCGTCTCACGGACCTTACGGATATGCAACTCAGTAGTTTTCTTGATGTTGTGGTCTGGGGCCTGCACCTTGCGATGAACCGTCATGAAGCAGTCAGCTCGGTTGACGAACTTACCGCCACCCTCGGTGTCCTCTGCGTATGGTGCAACAGGCAACCCGTCGTCACCCTTGCGTCGTTGCGCCTCAGTCACAGCGTGCATGTTCAACCACACAGCTACGTCATTGGAGTTAGAGAAAGTCAAGAACTCTGAAGCCGCTTGGTAGTGGTAGTCATGAGAGTTACCATTGCCACTGAGCTCAATCTTAAGGCTGTTGTAGGGGTCAACAAACACAGCGTCGCACTCCTGTTGCCTTACGATCTTCTCAAGGAAGACTATGATATCAGAGTAAGAGTACACTTGGTTGTTACTAATGACAGTGAAGTGCTCGTTCACCCACTTGTAAGCATCCTTGCGTTGGTCGTAGGTCATGTCACCGATCTTCCTGTTGACTGCGAACTGCATGAGAGACATCTTCAATGATGCGGTTCTGTTCTCCGAAGAGTACACCACCCACCTCCATCCGTGCCTCACAGCTGAGTTCACCATCATGTACAAGGCGAACGTAGTCTTACCCACGTTGGAGTGCCCGTTCATAATCATGAACTCCTTCTTGTAACGGAAGTGCTGGTCAAGCTTTGCGTCGCCAGTGTCCAGACCCACAGGGATCTTTCCGTTGGCGAAGTCGTCGATCCACCTGAAGTCCTCGTCGTCAGAAGAAATGAAGGACATGTCTCCATCGTTGATGAGCAGATCACGCTGGGCGTCTTGCTCGTTGTCAATGACCTCTCGGATTGGCATGTTCTTACCTACCTCGATGGCTTGACGGATGGTTTGCATGGCCGCCTGCTCGCTATCGATGTCACGCTTGCAGATCTCACGAAACAGAACTCGCACAGCCTCCTCTTCTTCAATACGACCTGCTGAGATGTAACCACCTACCAGCTTGGACGCCTTAAGTAGAGCCGCATGCTTCTCTCCGTCGTCTGACTGACGGATCATTCGTGCCGCGAGGTTGAGCTTCATGTAGTCTGTGAACTCCCCCACCTTCGCCTCCTGCACTTGCTCACTACGCTCTGTTGCGAACGCACCAAACTTCTTGGCCTCGGGGTTTATGATGAGGTCAGGATCGTAAGACTCGAAGCAAGCTCGTGACTCGTTGATGCCAGACTCGTCTACCTCTAGGTCGTACTGCTTGTGGAAGTACGTCCGAAGCGCACGAAAGTGATCTCTGTGACGCTCAGGGTTGGTGACTCGGACTAGAGCTTTGAGCCCATCACCACTCGGTGAAACCCAGCAGCTGTAGACGTGAGCATCCGTAGCCAGAGCGCTCTTGGCCTGAGCAACGTCAATGTGATCGAAGTCCAGAACAAGAATTCCGCTGTGCTCGAATAGAGCATCATCTGAGCGCGATGCAAACTCACCGCTGAAGCATACGACAGGAAGTTTCTTCTTCGAGCTCTTGTCTCCAGATCGTACCGCATCAATCGTAGTTTTCGACTGGCCCGTCTTGATTCTGTCGAGGGCAGTCGTGACGTTCACATGGTGTGGCGCGTTCTTGTCGAAGACGTCTTTGAAGAAGGTCACTTTCATTGTATTCGTATTCAAGGATTAGTTCTAAGTAGTGAATGGCTTTGATGATATCCTCCGCCCCATTCTTTTGGCGGTGTCGGCACAGGTACTTGATGACATTGCCTTCTATGAATCCGAGCTTGTTCTTGAAGATGAACTCGGTGGGTTGGATCGCCATGTCGTAGTGATCACCACCCTCTTGTCTATTTGATGGTTTCATATTGCGCTGCTGTTTACTTTACCTACTGCTTTCTTCGAGCGTATCTGTCGGATCATAATTGACTTGATGCCCTTGTATGTTTTTCCGTACAGCTCGGTCTCTAATCTGTCCATGGTCTTGATGTCCTTGGACATGATGTCTGCAGGTTTGTCGTACCTACTGACAATCCATACAACTCTATCCAGTATGCGCTTCCCCTTCTTGTAGGAGATGTCCGCTGTCATTGAGTAGATGTTCGGGAGATTTTCATTGCCCATTTCTTTTTCAGTTTGTCAGCGATCCATTGCATCGACACCTTCTTTCCCATCACATCCCTGCAATCTTCTCTGGTGAGTACAACTGTGTTGTCACCCTTCTTGTTGGGGATGAACAGACACAGGAACTTCTCTGTGAAGGTTGGGATGTAGACGTTGAATTCGGAATCGTAGTCGTTCATGACGCAATGAAATGTGAGGTTGACGTTGTCTTTACTTCCGCAGAAAGAGAAGGGACCGAGAAACTTTACGTCTCTCAGCCCCCACTCCATGGCTGCGTAGAGCCCTACTGGTTTAGAAGGGCAGGTCCGCAGACTCCTGCTCTGCATTAGCTGCTTGTTTTTGTTGACGCTTTTCCTTGGCCGCTTCGCTGTTCGGGTTGAACACGCGGGCACAAGCTTTGCCGTTCTTGCTCATGAAGAGAGTCACGTACACGTTGCCGCCACGACCTTCTTCGTCACGCTTGGTGACGTACTGGTCGAGCATGTCTTTGAGTTCGTGATCCTTGAGACGGACGTTCCAAGAGATAAGCTCTCCTGCGTCATTGAACTTGGGGTCATCGGCCCAGCCGACGAGAACTGAATCATACTTTTGATCGCTCATTGTAAAATAAAATTTAGTAAGTGTGAAAAAATTGTCATTGCGCAAATGTAGCCTCCAGTGAGTAGTAAGCCACACATTGCTCTGTTAAACTTTGAATTGTACATAGTCTTGTTCTGGTGTTTTGTTGCCCTGGAGGAAGCCTTCGATGCGCTCGATGGCGTCATTGAATTTCATTTCACCAGCGAACAATGTTTCATCGGAACACTCCACCACTGCAGGTAGATAGGGGTACGTCTTCTCTTGCACAAGCCAGTAGAACTTGTTGACACCAAACACCTTGCAGTAGATGTAAGCTTGGATGTCGTATGAGAAATCACGTACACTATAACGGAACTTGTCAACAGCCTTCGTAGACTTGGAGTCGACGATGAATCCATCACCGAGGCAGTCTAGAAAACCTTTGACCTTGATAGGGCCGAGCATCTCGTTGAACTCTACTTGGTAGTTGCCTGAGGACAGGAGGCTGTCCACCAGACCGCAACGTTCGAGTCTATCGATCATCTCGTTCGCCATCTTCCAATCAGCAGGTGAGCAAAGCTCCTTGCCTTGCTTGCCCGCCTCTTCAATGAGAGCTGCTTGCATCTCCTTGAACTCCTTCGTCAATTTTGGACGCTTTGACGCACGGGTTTTGTCCGAGCATCTGTCAAGGATAGCATCATCTGATACTACTGAGTAGGTATCAAACGCTTTCTCACGTTCGAATAGAAGCATGTCGTAGAGTGTACCGAAGGTCAGTGCGTGTGACTGGAACTTCAGTTCACCTTTCATGTACTGGTCGAACTTCGCCATGTCGGTGAGAGCCACCTTCAATGACGAGTACGACAGGTGCGGCTTGTTGTACCGCTCTTGTAGTGCTTGAGGGATATCAATCATTCAAGTACCTATGAACCGTGGACTTAGGAATCCAAGTGCGACGGGAGATTTCACGAATCGTCATGCCCTTCTTTCGGAGGGTGCGTACTTGCCTAATCTGGCTTGCGTACTTCATGCGATTGTTCTGCGCCTCCCTGCGCTCCTGCAGCTCAAGGTAGATACCTGAGACTGCAAGAACCGCGAGGACTCCTGAGATGAATCCGAGCAACATCATCGCACAAACTTCTTAAGACCCGCCATTTGCTTTTCGCTGAGCTGGTCGCCATACTTAGTGACGATGCTGTCGAAAGCTTTCTGCTTGTTTGTCTGTGACTTGATGTACGTCACGGCTTTGTCCATGATGTTTTCAGTCGGAACACTGGCGCTCGTTTCTTGCTTGGCAATGGCGTCTTGGACTTCATTAGCTGACGCAATAGACGCGTCGATTCCGATTCCGAGAATTGCCAGTGCGCGACCGACGGCTGATGTTTCACAGTTTTCGACATAGCTAGTTTTGTTGATGTTGGACGAACCTTTTTCCTCGTGAGCATGCCCTTGCGCTACGATCTGACCCTCGGGGGTCGTGATTGTACATAGGCACAAGCATTGCTCTGAGTCAAGCACAGGGAACTCCGTAAGGATGCCCCAGTTCTTGTACTGCTCCTCTTGTCGGAAGAACTTGATGCGCTCGTTGACTTCAACGTACTGCTTGCCACGAATGTTCGTGGTCTTGAACTTGTAATTAGACATTTAATTTAGATTGAATTGATTTCTTCTCTTTGACCATCTCCCGAATCATCTTGTCGATGTATGCAATGCGGTCAAGCTTTGCGGTCTCGCTGAAGTATGAATCGACGATGTACTGCGCAGTCTCAAAGAACGTATCATACCCATCCCACGCAACCATATTGTCGTCATGTGTCCGTTTGTAGTGTATGATGGTCGTTCTGTCCTTATCCAATACATCTGAGGTGAGGGAGTCACCGATGTGCTTGGTAAGTGCTACCCCAAATGCGATACGAGGTTGCGTATGCTTGAGGTGTCTCGCTTTCGAATCGAACTCTATACCTATCGTTTTGAAGTATAGATTCAGGGCATCACGCCCGTTGTCGATAAGGGTTAGTGGATTTGAATTCAAAGTTAGTGAATTAGTTGCTGTTAAACGAATTTTCCATGGACTTTTTCTCGAATGTTTGAGTGGATGTCAGCGTAGACCTGCATCGCAAGCATCACAGTCTCCATCTTCTCAGACAGATCGTGTAGCGCACCCTCCATGTCAAGCGGAGTGTACGTCTTGCGGGAGGCGTACTGCGGAATCACCATCTCATTGGCGTTCTTGCAGTGCTCGATGAACTCACCGAGTCCTGCGCTGACAGGCATCTTGGACCATTCAAGAACGTCGAACTCAATGATGTCCTCCATCGCAAACATACGGGCTAGAGTGACAGCCTTTGAGTCGAAGTCAAACTCGCTGTTGATGTACTTGATAGCTTCTTCGTTGGTCATTTGGGGTACAGGTCTGGGTTTATTCTCATACCCTCCTCAGTTACCACTACGAAGGGTTCGCTGTGAGTACAGCGCTTCCATGCCAGTTCCAAGCTTGGCGTTACTAAGATACCCCCGTTGCGGAAGTACCCGTAGATAGGTTGACTTTCAATATCCATACTCTTTTGCGGCTTTGTACGCTTCAAACATTTTGTAACCGAGTTTCTCGTAATTCGGCTGAGCGTAGGATTTGCGTCGCGTCTGCGAATCTTCCCATTGTTCGTACTCGGTGACGAACACACCCAATAGTATTTCTGCTTGCTTATTCTTCATAGGCATCTGATTGTTTTAGTTTAAGTCTCATCTTAGCCTCCCAATCCCTGACCATGCAGTCAAGAATCATCTTGTCGTTGGGGGAAGCTGTCTCTTCGAACCTTTGTAGGCGGGCTTCTATCTCTTGCCATTTCTTTTCTAAATACTCGTCGGTCATTGCTTGGGGTTTCTTGAGAACGTGTAGGTGTCGTTGCCGATTGTGAATGTGAAGGAGAATTCTTCGTTGCTTGTTGGTGCTTGCATCTGCTTTGGTGCTTGAGGGGTTGGTTTGGGTGCTTGTACTGGCGTGGGTGTTGACACGACTCCTGTTTGCGACTTCACTTTGGTTCGCTTCCTTCCGTTAATTGCCCTGTCCACAGTGGCGGGGCTACACCCAACTGCTTTTGCAATGGCACGATGTGTCACTCCTTTGTCTTTGAGATTCCTGATTTTTTCGTCGCGCTCTTGTCGCGCTCTGTTTTCGTCTGCGTTTCTGATGTTCATTTCTTCTGCGTGTTTAATTATTTTTTTGATTTGATTCTTACTGATTCGGTACACTCGTTCGATTTCCTCGATGCTTGCACCGCGATGGAAGTACATACGTCTCACGCCTGTATCTACATCTACCGCTGATATTTTTGTCGTGTATTTCATGATTCTTGGTCATCTACTCCGTGGACTCGGCACTCGAACTTGTTGTCTGCACACAGGTTCTTAAGTGCATTAACGACAGCATCTTCGGAGTAGTCCCCGCACTTGCCGCGCATCCAGTCAAGGTCGAGTTCGTCGTCGAGGTCGATGAGCTTGTCGAATGACACCTCGAATCCACCGACATACTCCCTCTCTTCGATGTTAATTGTCTGCCCTTCAAGCTCTGTACATGCGGCCTCCACCCCGTGCTGCACACCCTCACGGAAGATGGCGATGGCTACTGCCTTGGGGATGACGGGCATAGTGGGTTTCTCGGGCTGTTCAAGGGCGTTGACCTCTGCCTTCAGTCGTTCGTTCTCATCACGTAAGTACTTGACGTTCTTCTCCAACATCTCCCGCTCCTCTTCGAGGGCGGCCTCCCGCCCTGTCTGTTCGGATGATTGTTTCTTGGCCATCTCTTGGCGGAACTCCATCGACTCGATGGTTTTGTTGGCTGATGAGATAGCGTTCTCTGCATAGCGGATGGCCGCTTCAAGCTCTTGTTTGGATTCTTGTACTGAATTCATGAGTCGTTATGGTTGATTAGTGTGAGTTGAATTTCGGATTCGTGATTGTTGTGTAGCGGGTCGAGGAACACTGCATCTACATAGAAGTCGTAGCAGTCTTCGTATGCTGTCGTGTCATGCACCATGATGACAACTGGGTCGTCGTCTTTGCAGTCAGACAGGCTGTCGATTAGTTCTTTTTTAGTCATTGTTCTTGGGTTTGGGGATTCGGAAAGCGTGCATCGAGTAGTCGTCAACGTCGATGAAGGCGTGGTTGCGGTAGTACACAGAGGAGATGAACTCCGTGAGTTGGTACATGTTGGTCTCATGGCAAGTGTACTTGCCTGTGTTGTCCATCACGTCAGACGATACACGAGCCACCAAGGACATACACAAGGGGAAGTAGTCCCATGCTTGGGTGGTATCCTGTTGGTCCCACGTCAGCCACATGTGCTCGGTGGTGGGTGCATTCTTGTAGCGTTCGCAGTCAATCTCGATGATACGGAAGACCTCGACACTAACCTCGTCGCCATTCTCTGCAACGTAGTCGTCATGCTCCATGTCCTCGGGAACACAAGCCTTGTAGTCGTCAGAGTCAGGGGATAAAGTGACGTAGGTACTGTCTCCGTCATGCTCAATCCTGACACACATCTCATCCTCTCGGTAGGTATCGACGTGTTGCTTGATGTGCTTGTCTGCGAACCCCCTGTTAGGGAAGAACTCACAAGTGGTGTCGGAGTACCCTTCGAAGAGTCCTGCGACAGCGTGGATTACTGCATATTGTTTCATGCTGATTGAATTGAAGTTTAAGATTTGAAGTGTTCGTGTATATCACCTTCTTCGTAAACTCAGAAGGTGTATATACACTCACACATAAGTAGCAGAGGGTGGAGTCGAACCACCACACAAGCTCATACTCGTTGCCATAAGCCCTCGGTAAAGGGTAGAAGGAGTAGATATTGCTGTGTACACACCAATGCGATGCCTCCATCGCTAGTGTCACTGCCATGTAACGAATGCAGGTGGAGCCTGAACGTCTAGGTGTCACCCGTTCAGTGGCATTGCTCTCCTTGCCCGCACTCTCCCTTGATGCTTGTTACCCCACAAGGTATCGGGGCGTGTGGAATATATCTCGACCCTGCCGCATCCACACTTGACGGGATTCAAGGTCACTTGTTAGTATGCGTTTAACGTCCGCCGACTAATAGAAGGGAGGTTGGGATTCGAACACAACCGCCGTCCGAAAGACCTGCACAAAGGTCTTGGGAGTGGACGTGCGCACCGACTGCGCTCCCTTGATTGAGGTGGGGGTGGCGTGACGTTTCACGTCTCACCCCCGTGGTCAAACTTCAATTAACCAATACCTCTAATTTCACCAAAATCCATCCGTCAAGAGGATTCTGTTGTACTCCTGCATCGTCACTCGCTTAAACGATTTCTCGTTGATAGTCAGGATGGGTTGCCTTTGGTCAGCCCACTTATCCCTCGCCTGCTTACGAGCCGATCGAATGTCAGGCGCCCAGATAGAGTTCCACCCACCCTGATTCCAGTTAAAGATGTAGCAATGATTATTATTCATGGTTATCTCTTTCTTTTGGCGTCAATTCAAAGTTCACATCCCATGTGGCTTCGCAGTCTTCGCACTCATAGTCGTGCTCTATCTGAACAAATCCGTTGTAGGTGTAACCTACCTCTTGTGAGCCGAGGTAAACGCCTTGGCCGCCACACTTGTGGCACTTATCGTAATCTTTCATTTGTCTTTTGTTTTGGTTTTGAGAGGTGGAAGTGTGCCCCACCATACAACCTCTTCGTCGTGGATTCGGAAGCTGAATGACTCCTGAAGGTCAGAGTTCCACACGCTGTCCAACCACACTCCGTGGTCGTCAGGGGCGCCCATCACATGAGAGGCCTCAAACCCTGATTCTTGCAGTCTCTTGACTGCTGATTCGCATTGTTCTTGTGTCATAGGTCAATGATTACGCCCTTCTCTTCGAGGGCTTTGATGATGTAGTCAGGGAGTTCGAAGCATCCGTCGTAGCCCGTCAGTGTTGCCTTATCGCCATCGAAGTCAACCTCGAGGACGCCTTCTGCATAGAAGCGGTCGCCACCTGTTTCGAGGTCGTAGGTTTCGTACCATCCGCCGTAGCCGTGGTCAGGGTCAATAGACACCTCGGTGTCCATCTCTACGTTCTTCGCGGCGTCAAGGTCTACGTCGTAGGCCGTCCGCATTGACACGAAGGGAAGTGTGTGTTCGAAGCTGTGTGTGAATTTCATTGTGTTTTTGTTTCGATGATTTCGATGACATGCTCTGCAACCAACTCCTCCATGCGGTCGATGACGTCATCCACCTCACCCTCGGTCAGGCCACAGACGTGGCGGAGGTACTTGTCCAACAGCTTGTATGCGCTGTCTGACGTGGTGTGCTTGTGGTTGAAGCAGTTGCTGATTTCGACTTGGATGTCGAGGTCTGTGAATGCTGTAATCGTCATGATTTCTTGAGCTTGAAGATGAGGTCGTTGTCCACGTCATTAGCGTAGTCGTCGAGCAGGTTCACGATATCCTGAACTTGGTCAGGGCTTGGGTTGACCACGTTTGACAGGAGGGAGGCGAAGCCCTTGACGTCATTTGGCACGAGTCGTGCGGCTCGGTTGAGCACATTGAGGTTCTTGCCGAAGTGGAAGTCATTGAGGTAGAGCACTGCACGCCCCACAGGTTGTCCGAAAAAATTGTCTTTGACCATAATTGGTAGATTTGAAGTTTGAAGTTTGAGAGGGTTCGTATATTACCTTCTTCGTAAACTCAGAAGGTATATATACTCACCTCTATTATTGGAAGTCCGTTGTCGAGATGCCGAACTCTCGGAGGTCGATGTACACATCAGCGTCAAACGCATCTGACACCATGTGAATGGCCTCCTCGTCCTCCATGACGGAGAAGATGAGGTATGACATCACGAGTTCCTTGTGGCTCATGCCGTTGAATGGGTTGTCGCTCATCGTACTTGCGTTTTGGCTTCCGCCACGTCCAACAAGTAAGAGATGAACTGGCCGATGCCAGTCAACACGATTCCCCACGCCAGTGACATTTGAGCGTACATCAGGAAGGGAACACCGAAGGTTGCAATGAAATCTTGCATAGCAAATTGAAGTTTGAAAATTGATACTGACACCAAAGGTGTTTCGGCTATTGAAGCCTCATCAGAGTACCTGCTTGACGGACTTGACCCGATGCCCATCAGGGCAAAGGTCAAGCGCTCGTTCCTTGGCGTCCTTGTCACTTGACGCCTCGAAGGTGACCGCATCCCAATCGTCGCGGTCGAACCCTCGGTAGTGAATCATTCGGTAGGTCATGACAAATCTTCGATTTCTTGTGTGACCATCATCTGCATGTCACATGACATACTTGTGAACTCCTCTGAGTTGTAGTAGGCATCAGCCCCGAACACGTTGTACATGTCCACCATGGCTTGCAACTTGGCGATTCTCGCCTGAACATCTGAATTTTTCATTGGAAATGAATTTGAAGTTTGATACAGACACCCCGAAGGGTGTTTCGTCCATTGAGGACTCATCAGTGTACCTGTGGTGTCACATACCCAAGTGGGCTTCGAGTTCTTCGTCGAGGTGGTATTTGAGGATGTAATCCTTTGCAGAGGGGTCGTCACCTAACGTCCTGTAGACGTCTACACTTGTCATGTAACCTGAAGCGATGACGCAATCGATGATGTCTGAAACGTTTGACATGATGGTTGAATTGAAGTTTGAATTTCGAGTTAGAGAGAGGGGTCGTATATCACCTTCTTCGTAAACTCAGAAGGTGTATATACTCCCCCACTCATGGGTTAGTGGGTTGGGTCGAATGGCAAGTCAGAGAAGCAAACTTCGTTTGCCGTGGGTGTCACATCTGACGCCATCATGACGGCCAAGGTAGCAGTCAACTGCTCCAACTTAGCTTCCAAGGAAGCTACACGATCGTCTGACGTCACCTGAGCAGGGGAAGCAACAGCTTCCTTCACTGCCTCGGCTTTCCTCATGGCTCGGCTTTCAGCCCCTGTGTGACGTGACACGTCCTGAGCCGACTTTCGAGCCGATTCGACGGAAGCCTTTGGCTTCTGTGTGGATGGTGTGACAGGTGTGTCTGCCTTGCCGTGGAAGGCCTTTTCTTGCTTGTCAGCTACTTTAGTAGCTGTGGTGGCTTTGCCACTCTTTTGCTTCCGCTTACGCTTCTTCGAAGCGTTCTTCTTGGTGGACTCCAAAGAGTCCAAGTACGCCATCAGGTCACGGACTGCGGCCTTAGCCTCCTTGACTCGACCTTCGGTCGTTGAGAAAGATGCAGCGTTCACTGCTGACTTAACTGCTTTCAGCAGTTCTACACGATTGGTTTGATTGTTCATCGTAGATGAAGATTTGAAGTTTGACGACCAAGACCGAGTGTCGAGGTCGGTACAAAGCTAATTCAGGAGGTTCGTTGCCACAAGTTTTTCGGCAACCAATTCCATGCGCGATTTTACTTTCAGTAAAACACCCGCGAAGAATTCGTGTATGCGCGTAATGCACAGAGCCGTCCAGCGTGTCGTGATGCAGTGTGACGTGGTGCAGTGTGGCGTCATGGCGGAGGGAGTTCGGGTTTACCCCTTAGGGGGTTAGGGGATT
>Ga0208791_1000097_pt1 | contig 47760 bp, 46 predicted proteins | sample 11_taG_FD_184084 | JGI IMG/M metagenome (GOLD analysis project Ga0208791, IMG submission 184084) | Marine viral communities from the Subarctic Pacific Ocean - 11_ETSP_OMZ_AT15265 metaG (SPAdes) (version 2) | ecosystem: Environmental > Aquatic > Marine > Oceanic | place: Pacific Ocean | collected...
ACAATAGTAATATTAGTAAGCATTTGGGTCAATCGTCTCAATATAAAGACACGTACGATCCAGAGCTTTTAGTAAGAGAGCCTAGAGCGTCTAATAGAACGCATCTAGATATAGACGATGATAATCTACCTTTCGATGGAGGTGATACTTGGAACGCATATGAAGTATCTGGACTTACAGATCACGGATTACCTGTAGTAGGTATTGCAAAAGTTTATATTCCTTGTAATAGTGAGTTTATTGTTGAGTCTAAATCCTTTAAGCTATATTTTAACTCCTTTAATATGACTAAGCTCGGTAAAAACCAAGCTGAAGTGTTAAAGACTATTGAGCGAAATGCGCAAGCTGATCTCTCAGACTTACTTGAACGTAATGTTGAAGTACGAGTTGATACCAACGAGCATGTACTTAACGAAGTTACAACCGCAAATGATGAATGGGGTCATAACTACCGTGAGTTTAGTCATATTACTCTTGAAGAAGAGTATCCTATCGACGATTTGGATTTTACTGTCTATCAAGAGACTCCAGAATTACTCGTAACTGTTCAGAATGATGTAGATGTAGTTCGTTATCATAGTGCATTGCTTAAGTCTAACTGCCGTGTAACCTCACAACCTGACTGGGGTGATGTGTATATTGAGATTGAAGGAGACAAGGCTGTTGATCCTATCTCGCTACTTAAATATATTGTCTCTTTTAGAGATGAATGTCACTTTCATGAAGAGATTTGTGAGACTATTTACAAGCGTTTGTATGATATACTTGAGCCAGAAAAGCTAGCTGTGAGATGTCTATATGCCCGTAGAGGTGGTATTGATATTAACCCTGAACGATATTCAGATGTTAGTATGCGACATTTTACTTTACATGACGTTACAGTGCCACATGTAAAGACACCTAAGCAGTAACATAAAAAAAGCCGGCAGTTAACTGCCGGCTTTTTAGTTTATATGTGTTAGTCTATCTTTAAAGAATTAGGTTTAGTTTTACGTATATAAACTTCCCCATACACTTCTAATTTACCAGTTTCTTCTTGAAACTTCTTCTGAGACATTTTTCTCCAATCCTTTAGACCCTTGTATATCTCCTCGGCTTTCTTTTCTACATACTTTACATCGTCATAGTGTTTCTCGCACTCAGCGTACGGTCTCGCTTTAGCATTAAAGTGATAGAACGATGGTAGGGCATAACCACCCTTCTTCTTACTAGCTGCGGCGGTCTTAGCAGCTCCCTGCTTACGCTTCTCAATAAATTTTATAAATAACTTTTCCGCTGATGTAACAGTATCTTTAAATGCTTCAATAAGTTTTAAGAACTTCATAAATTTATTTATATCATATAACATAAAAAACAGCAGGACTTTCGTCCTACTGCTCTTTATTTTTTTTGCTTGATAGCTGTATCTTATCTTAGAAGTATACAGACTGAGAGCCTGGTGTAAACGCATGCCCAAGTCCATTCACTAGTATAACATGATAGTAGAGATCCGCCCCGAAGATATTATCGACGACACCATAACGAGTAAGCAAGCCTACACGTGGAGCGAAGTCATTCGGGCCGATTGTTCTCTGTACCATTACAGGAATGTACGGACAATAGATGATACCAGTATCGTAGAATTCTGGACCCTTGTAACCAAGAAGAGCATATTCAATGCTCGGTCCGGTACCAGCAGCGCCTCCATTAACAGTATAGCGATTATTCTGACTATACTCGGAGTTGTTCTGAACTTCAGTACGGGTATCACGGTAAACGTTAAATCTTCCACCAATTGAACCAACCTTGGCAATACCAACAGGTTGTGTATTTACGTCACCTTGAACAGGTACCCACTGGAATTCAGGGAGCATTTCAAGAATCGCGCATACACGAGGAGTTGCAACAATAAAGTTGGCAGCGCCTCTTCTGTTACGTACAGCAATACGATTGGCCTCAATGATTAATCTCTGATAGAAATCACGATTGCGCTCAACTAACCAACGACCATCTGCAGAAGCAGGTGACCAGGTAGAGAAACGGCTCGCACCAAGTGCGGATTGGATCATTCTCATGAGCATTTCACGATCGATCTCAGCTTGGATCTCATACGACATAGCGTTTGTGATCTCAGCGTCAACATCGATTCCGTTCATGTTCTTGAGGTCCTGCTCGAGTTCAACCGACCAGCGCGCGCCTAAACGACGTGTACCAGCTTCAACGGCTGTCTTCTCGAACTTAACCTCCATTTGAGGAATGTTTCCAGTGATTTCGAAAGCAGAAAGTATCTGAGCTACACCTCTATCTTGATCAGCAAATGTCCAGTCATCTCCTCCATATAATTCATTGGAGGAAGCACCGGTAAAGCGGGTATCAAGTAATTGATATCCTGCTTCAGATGTTCCGGTTGCACCAGGACCAGCGCTACCGTTATAGCCAAGGCCATTTCCGGTTGTACTAGCTGTTCCATCGGCAGGTCCTGCTACAGTTCTACCATCAGTTCCGTTACCGAGGTAATCAGACTGATAGGCATAACGTAAAGCGAATGCAAGTCCGACTGGACCTGACATAGGTTGGACACCTACGATCTCGTTAGTGATAAGCTCAGGAAACGTACGACGAATCATTGGGATTAAGACTTTTGGTAAACGAGCATCACCTTGTGCATAAGTATCGCCAGAATTATTCTGGCCCGCGGGATTGAATTGTACTCCGCCCTGGGCAGCTGCTCCAAGAGCACCTCCACCAGTGGAAGAAGATTCTTCAATACACCACTTTTCCTGGTTCTCTAAGAGAACAGCAGTATTTAAGCGGGTGTGGTCATCGTCAATAGCCTTAACGCTATCAGATGTATAATCAAGAACTGGAGCCCACTTTTCTAAAAGTGCGTCCGCTCTATCTCTATCAATAAATGATTGTGGTTTATTCATAATTTAATTAATTTTCCTTTCTTTTCGACCTACATGGGAATAAATCCCAAGATACTCAGGTGACAAGCACCTCATTGTTCGGGGTTAAAATTACTTCATTCGTTGTAATTCCGAAAGATATGGGTTAGCTACCGGAGCTACTTCTTCTTCGATAACTGCAGGAGCATCAGCTTTTACTTTACGATTTGTAAATGCTTCTTCCTTGATTACATCAATTCTTTCTTGCTCTTTCTTATCAAATAAGCGAGCTGTGTAATCGAAATTCTCTTTAATAAAGGTTGGTGACTTATCACCTAACACTTTTCTAAGATACTCTTTCTTCTTGTCTTGTAAACCAGAAGTCTTCTTCTCTAAAAACAAGTCAGCTTGTGTAGTGTTGTAAGCTTCTTTAAGAAGGTTGTTCTCTTTCTCAACTTCATTAAGTCTTGCTGTAAGATCATCAATAGTATTTTTACCTTCCATAACAGCACCTTTAACTGACTCTTTCATTAATGTAGAGTCAACAGCTAATACGTTTCTTAAGTTACTAAGTACTTCAGCAGCTGTTCTATTCTTAGTTGCTTCTTCAATTGCTTGTACTGGAACTGCTTCGTCGATATACTCTTCAATATAATCTGAAATAGACTCTACTAAAGTTTCTTTAAATTGTGCAGCACTATTGTTAATTTCATTTTCATACCTCTTAACAACTTTAATAAGCTTATTAGCATTACTTGTATCGACCGCTTCTACTACTCTCTTAAGCTTTCCGGTATGGTCTTTATCAATAGCTGATACCAACTCTTCTAACTTCTCAGCATAAAGCTCATCTTGGTTAGTCAAAGCTGCTTCAACAGATAATTCGACCTTATCCTTGATCGCAGTTTCTATAGCATTTACAGACTCTTCTGTTAATACTTCTTGGAGTTCTTTAGGCAATAATTCGTTGTTCATAATTAAAAGAGTGGTTTTTCAGTTGCGGTATCGATTCTTGTCTTTATCTTGTCCTCAATGACGCTCTTCAAATATTTATTCGCCTGAGCGTAATTTTTGTTGGAAAGTTCTTCTATAAATTTAGAAATTTTATTTTTTTCTTCCATATTATTATTTAATGTAGTTTATTAATGAAGTTAAGAATTCTTTCTGTTAAAAATTTGTCTATATCTTTTTTTGGTAGAGATGATACACTATTTTCAAACTTATCATACAATTCCTCGTATTTTCCATCATCAGCAAGTACCCATTGTTTAGATTCTAATATACCATTTACAAATGCTTTTGGATAAGAAGGATCAGCAACACAATCGATAGCAACCAACTTCATGTTTTTAACTGTATTATGGGTGCTACCCTCTTCTAATGTACCTAAAGCTCTTGATGACATACCAACCTTTACACCATCATTTATAAGGGCACGTACAATTTGTCCACAAGGAGTTGTTAAAACTTTCGACTTTCCGTAAAAAACATTACCATCTTGGGTTATTTCTGTTACCATATGACAAGCTCTCTCGAGATCTACATCAGCTGATGTTGGGTGATTTAATTCTCCCATCGCTCTTCCTGGAACAACCATTTCTTCATTATAACGAGCTACTTCTCTTACTAGCTCATCCTTGGGATATAACCTATTATTTCTATTTACCCCCTCTGCCATCATATAAGGTCCCTTAATATAAAGGTTAGATGGCGAATTTTTATTAGTTTCTTCTTCGATATATTCGAACTCGTCGGAGACGTCTGGCTTTTCAACAACCAAATTAAGCTTAAGAGACATACAATTATTTATACAATAGTAACGTAAAAGTCAAATTAATTCTTTTTCTGTTAGTATAATAAAGGTTAACCCCCTCTTTTTACCATACTTTTTAGCTGCTTCCCACTTGGCTTGATTAATAACATAATTTTTTTGCTCGTATATAAGGTGTTGTTTTTTTCTATATTTTGTTTGTGGAGGCTTGGTTTGTTTAGATGGTTTAATCTCTACTAAGTATTTCTTAATCTCATTTCCCTCTTTTATTACTACATAGTTATCAACAAAATATCTATGAACTCTACCATCTAGTGGACTAGTATACGGTACAATAACATTTTCACTACCCCACTTTAGTACATTTTTATTATTATCGCAGAATCTAAAAAACTTTAATTCCAGACCTGATCTGTATGTAGCTTTTGAACCTATAAACTTTTCTTTATTATTTGGTACAAACTCTCCTTGTCTCCATTTTGGTCTCTTTTTCATTACCCAACAAAGAATAGAGTAGGATCATTATCACCCATACCTGGAGATGAACCTTCTAGTAGTTTTTGCTCTAGCTCTGCTTTCTTAGTAGAACCTTCGCTTAACATATCTGCATTTAGAGAGCCGCCTCCAAGAAGATTAACACTACCAAACTTTCCTCTTACCCTTCCTATCGTGATCATACTTAACGCTAAAGCATATTCATATACCCACTGCTCTTTAATAATATCTCTAATAGGTCTTTCAAGATAACACGATATAACACCATAAAATCTCTCCTGTTTAGGTTGTGGGTACATTCTTAAATATTGCGTACGTTCATCAAAATGTATGTCCTTCTTTATTGCTAACATCTTCTCTCTGGTATCCATCCACTCTTTAAGTGAATACCAAGAAACTAAATCAAATCCATAATTGCCTAATGCATAACTAAAATATGTCTGCTGGGCTAGTGTCTGCTCTAAAGTAAATAACGTATTGATACCAGAAGATGAACCTTGTTCAAAGTCTGTTACAGACATAACTTTTCTGTAATCCATTACATCATAATCATATACATTTTGAAAGGTAGTAGCATCAGTAGATACACCTTCTAAAGATAAAGTTTTTCTTTTATTTTGTTTAAAAGCAGAAGATAATGAGCTATTAAACGAAGTAATAGTACTATAAAGAGTCTTATCAAACAATTCAAACTGGTCTATACCATCAGTAAAAGTAGCAGAAAGAGTAGTTGATGCTGCAAACGCTGAAGATAATATAGAGGAAGTAGCTGTAAATATAGACTCTGGCGTCTCACCATAAAATTCTACACTTGGCCCTCTAGGATTTGTACCTGCTACTTTCTTAGCGTTAGTATCAAGATCTGAATTAGCTAAAGTATACAATAGATCTAAACGAATACCTTTATTATCTTCATATAAATTAGAATCAAATATCATATACTCTCTAGTATAGCCTGCATATTTTGTAAAATATTCAACAGCGATTTGAATATTCTCTCTAAGTTGATCTGTATGGATCTCTAAAGAAACGAGAGGGTATCCTAATGATCTTTTAATCCTATCACCTAATCTATCGAAAGTTTCAATCTTATTATTTAGATTTGTTGATAAAAAAGCTGAAAGAGGGGTAATTTCACACGCTAGAGCCATATCATTATTTAGTCGTACAAAAATAAAAATATAGGAGAAAAAAATATGCTCTATATTAAATATTGATATGCCACTTTCAGCAACAGTAGTCCCTTCGGTTTCCGGCGGTCATATGACAGCAGAATACTTATCAACATTCATGACAGATATAGTACCATCTGGTGGTACGTTAATACAAATTCTTGAAACAGGTCCAAGGATGGTATTAATTTACGACGACGGTAATTAAACCTCAGCAGCTGGCTCAACTGGTTCAGCGGCGTCAGGGATATCTCCCTCCGCAGCTTCTCCTCCACCAAACTCAGGAACACCTCCATCAGCTCCAACATCACCTGCAGCTACACCACCGCCCTCACCACCGGCACCTGGCTCGGCAGCAGCAATACTTTCTGCTGCAGCAGCCTCTTTCCAGGACGGTCCAGCGTTTTGTATTTGAGCTAATTCCCATTGAAGCTCCATATCTTTTCTTAAGAACTCTCTGTTAGCAAGAATATCTTTATCTTTCCAACCAAGATATTTCTTCTGAGCATAGGTTGCAGAAACATATTCGTTCGCAGCTAAATTATTATAGTTAGCAGCTTTTAGCTCTAGCTTTTGATTTTCTCTTAATTCGTAAAAGTTGGTAGGTACGTTAAAAATAACTTCTAAATTATTTTCTGTTATATCGTACTTATCGATAATCCCTCTCATTTTTAAGTGAGTGTAGAATCCTCTCTTAATACCTGCAGCAAATCTTTGCTGTTGTCTAACTACAAATTTAGCAAACTTAAGCTCTTCTCTTAACATGGTAGACCCATCAGCTGAAGCTTGATCAGCAGGATCTAATCTTGTAGAAGGTACTTTAAGAGCTCTATATAGCTTCTTAATAAAATACATTAAGTCAGATAACTCCCCGAGATTAGCACCGCCCGGTAACTGGGTTACTGACGTACCTTCTGAACCTTGACGCTTTGCAAACCAGAAAGCATCGAGCATTGATTGTGGGTTAAACTTATTAACCACACTACTTTGATCATTGTCGAATGTTTTCTTTGACCAATAATTTTGTATTAACTTTCTTAAATATGCTTCAGCTTTAGGAGGTGCCATATTACCTACATCAACGTTAAACACTAAACGTTCTGGAGCTCTAACTAGCCTATAAATGACTATAGCATCCTCAATAAGTGAGAGTTGACGGTAAGGTCTTCTAGCATTTTCTAAGAATGGAGTAACAAAGTTTTTCGTTTCATTATAAACACCTGAATTAACATATACAATCTGATTCTCTTCCATAGGAATCATCTCTGTCTTTTCTACCTTTGCAGGATCAGTAACACTAAAAATAGGCTTTTTATATACATACCCCTTTACAAGCATGTTTTGAATATTATTATATACAGGGTCAATTATCTCACCTGGTATATTAATAGCACCCAATATACCCTCGTTTGTATAGTTCTCATGTACTATTAATTCAAAGAACACTTCACCTTCTACTAGTAACTGTCTAAAGAACGACCATCCTTTATTTTTAAGATCGAAGAACTCAATAAATTTACTGAACTCCTTATCAATCTCACTCTTTTCATCAATCGAAAGATCAATATTATCATACAACAACTTAGCAACATCACCACTATCATCTACATTGATAATCTCATCGCATATCTCATCTAAAGCATCCGAAACTTCAGAATATGCTGCCATTATCTTATAATCTTTTAATCTACCCGGCTTATCTGGTGATAAGTTAGCATACATTACATCTCCAAACGAAGTATCCTTACCAAAGTCACCTATTGGGGTAGAATTATAAGGATTAGAAGAAGATACAGAAGTCTTAACAAGAGCGTCCGCTCTTCTCATTCCTGTTTGTTTGAATATCTTATACTTTGGATTTAAAGAATCGTCTTCTGTAGCACCAGCGTATGGAAGTTTATTCTGAATATATTGAACTAAACTTCTTCCAAAGGTTGAAGCACGTCCATCATTTGTTACATAAGATCTATTTTGACCTGGAGATGTTGAAGAGTCAGCCATTATACATATTTATCTAACTATTAATAATAATCACCGTATATATCGGTATTATTAATACTCATATCAAAAACATCATCTTTCGACACATTATCAATATCGTAAGGATCTTCCTCAGTAGGATAAGTCTTACCGTCTGATGTTAGTTGATCTACTAGTGTTGTTGAGAGAGTACCACTAAAAGAATTATCATAAATTTGTTCATTTGCCCTTTCTGAAGATAATCCATTTTCAAATGAGAAGTCATAACGCTTACCTCTCAATCTGTAGACATAATGTCCTAAGACTGGATTAAGTGCTGTAAGGTCTTGATCCATCCTTTCAGTAATTTCATAAAGAACAGACCCCCTATCATTAGGCCTATCACAACCTAATACTGTTAAATCTATTACGTCACCTGCTTTAGGTTCAATAGATTGTCCTACAGAAGAATAATCAAAATATGCAGAAGCTGCAATTGTAAAAGTATCTATATGTACATATGCAGTAAATTCATCACCAGCATCAAAACCAAATTTCGATAAATTAATTGCACTATCATCTAATTCAACATACATTTGAATTCCAGATAAAGGTCCTTGAAACTTTTTGGTTGTATCTTCACCATATAATAGATCAGCAGCTGATAAATTAAAAGTATTAATATAATAATCTACTGGTAATCCAAAATTGTTAATAAGGTCACTAAAAGCTTGGTCATACACTAATTGCTCTGCTTGTAAATTGGATGGGTTAACAAGCTGACCACATGCGGGTATAGCCGTAGCAGCTAGAACTTCTTCTGGTGTGCAATTTAACCTATTTTCATTACAGACTGACATATTATTTTTTGTTTAGTACTCCACAACTATTACCTTCTTCATCCTCATACATTTTACACTCTACATTAGAGTTTCCTAGGCTTTTTATTTGACCAGGTGCATAATCTACTTCATAATCATTAAGCAGTTGTTGAAGGGGTAAGCCCATTAATTTAATTTGTGACGCGGATCCCCTTAATAAATTATTTACATGATGATTTTTATGAGTGTAATCTTTATTCTGGGTAGTTAAATGCTTTTTATCAAAACCAAGTCTATTGGGATCCTTATTACCCACTTTAAATTTTAAAAGCTTTTCTCCCTGATAGTATTCAAAAAATTTTTTAAAGCTTTTCATACCTATATTTATTAAAAAAAGCCCGGAGGCGTACCTCCAGGCTTTATTTTATTGTTAAGCTTTGTTATTCTTTATTCGAAAGCGCCTTGACCGGCTTTAAGATTACCGACTTTATTGTTTTTTCCGTCGTTATAATGTGTGTTCATTGCTGAACCTGGATCAACTTTTCCAGAAGCGCCTTTTGCAGAAGCTGCTCCTTTAGATTTTAAATTACCTACTTTGTTGTTCTTTCCGTCATTATAGTGAGTATTCATTGCAGTGGGGGCACCCTCTTCATCCTCCTCAAACTCTTCATATTCACCGTTCTCTTCTGGAGCTTCAGCTTCAAAGTCTACTTCATCTCCATCATCGTCTTCATCTCCGCATGCAGCTTTAAGAACGTCGCATAATTGCTGTGCCATTTCTTTGTCTAAAGTAATTGTTACTTCATCGTCACCAGCCTCTGCATCTGTTTCTGCATCTGCTAATCCGAGTGCATCGAGATCATCTTCACCTGCTTCTTCGTTTGCAAACGGAAAGTTCTCATTAACCATCACCTTATCATAAAGTTTATCGAATACTGATTTAGTCGCCATAAAATTATTTAGGCTCTCCTTTGCAATTTTCTCTGTTTCTTCTGAATTTTCTTCACTTTCTTTACCTTTTTTCTTATCTTTAGCAGCCTTTTTCATAGACTCCTTCTTATCACCATCCTTATCTAAATCAATATAGTCTGGTTTTTCATTGTCTTCTTCGTCTTCCTCACCAACGATTCCAGAATAAGCATTTCCCTTACCAGTAGGCAATGGACCATCAGTTTCTATTCCAGGATCATCTTCACCGCCGTAAGAATATCCTCTTACATTATACGGATTCTTACCTTTTTTAATCTTAGTTACATCAACTTCTGACTCTTTAAATCCACCTCTTTCAGTTGGACCACCTTGCTTTTCTAAATCAGCATTTCCTATTTCACCTACAGGTACATTTTGTTCAGTTACAACAACTTTATTGAGAACATCACTATATATTTCTCCTAGATTAGTGAGATCATTGTTTTTAGACATACAATTATTTATACTAGAGATAAATATTTTACATGCCTCAGCAAGATAATATGTATTATATGGGTAATAAAAACTTACCCAACGTTAATTGGAAGGGTGAATATACTAAAGAACAGGTAAAATCGCTTTCTAAAGCTCATAAAAATATTTTATATTTCGCAGAGAATTTTTTCTATATTGTCAATTTAGATAGAGGTCGTGAAAAGATCGAGTTATACAAGGCGCAAAAAAGAGCTCTTAGAAAGATGAGAGATAATAGATTCTTCATTCAATTAGCTTCTCGACAGATAGGTAAATCGACTATGATGACTATCTATATCCTCTGGCAGGCTATCTTTAATAGTGATCAAAGAATATTATTAGTAGCTAACAAAGAAGCAACAGCGATTGAAATCTTTCAACGTATTAGAATGGCTTATGAGGAGCTTCCCAACTGGTTAAAATCACCAGTAAAGGAATATGCTAAGACATCTATGACGTTGGAGAATGGATCTCGTATAGGTATCACAACCACAACAGGTACAGCCGCTCGTGGTCAATCTGTCAACTGCCTTGTTATTGATGAGATGGCATTTATTGAGCCTCACTTAGTAGAAGAGTTTTGGAAGTCAGTCTTTCCTGTTATTACATCTTCTAAAAAATCTAAAGTCTTTGTTTGTTCAACAGCTAACGGTACTGATAATCTATTTTATAAGCTATATTCTGGTGCTGAGTCTGGTGAAAATGGCTGGGCTTACGATAGAATCTTATGGGACGAGGTACCGGGAAGAGATGAAACATGGGCAAATAACACTAAGCAAGCTATTGGCTCGCACGATGCTTGGTTACAAGAGTTCTGCTGTCAATTTATAAATTCAGGCGAATCTTCTATTGACGATGAGCTGTTTGAAAAGATGCAGACGCAGGTTTGCGAGCCTAAAATAGTTCTAGATGACGGTCATTATAAAATTTGGGAAGAAGCAGATCCATCTAGAGTATATGCTGCAGGAGTGGATACAGCAGAAGGTGTAGGGGTTGATTCATCAGTAATACAAATATTCGATATTACTGATTTAAGAGATATTAAACAAGTAGCTTGCTATACTAATAATAAGATACCACCAGCGGAGTATACTAATAAAGTCTATTCTATTTTACGCAACTATGGATCTCCACTAGCTTTAATAGAGAGAAATGGACCTGGTGCGCAAGTGGTAGATAGATTAGCAAACGATTACGGGTATGAAAAGCTAGTATCTTACGGAAATGCTGCAGCTCATAGAAGAAAAGTAATGCAAGGCATGATAGCGCATACAAATACTAAATATAAAGGTGTTCTTAATATGCGTTATTATATTAATGAAGCGCGTTCTGTTACTATTCGGGATGAAGAAACGCTCAAAGAATTAAAATCTTTCGTTAGGTATCCTAACGGTACTTGGAAAGCTAGACAAGGTTATCATGATGATAAGGTAATGTCAACATTATATGCTCTATTCATATTAGAAAAAGAGATTACAGAGCGTTTCTTTGAGATATTAGAATTAGACGATATGGGTAAGCCTCTTGTATTGGAGCCTATGGATTACGGCATTCAATACTTTGAAGACGCAACTTCCATATATTCAGATAATGAAGTAGTAGGGTCAAATAATATGCTACCACCAGTCGTATTCGGTATGGGTGATAGTCAAGCGGAGGATGATATGGCTGAATTAGAAATGAATGGGTTTACACACCTTCAGTAATAAATATAGACATGGCAAGAAACGCTACACCGCAATCTATTCTTAATAAATCTAGAGCAGATAAGTTTCTTTTAATTTTTGACGTGCCGCCAATTTTAAAAGATAAGAGATTTAGCTCTAAGTTTAAGAATGATAATAAAACTATTGTACCAGATTCTGTACAATTTTCAATATTCGGTACTGCTGTGCCTGAGATAGTTGTACCGGCTGTAGAAAATAGATACGCTGGTAATACACTATATGTGTCATCTCATTCAAAAAACTCTTACCCTCCTGTCAGTGTTAAATTTAAAATAGATAATGAGTATAAAAACTACTGGGTTTTATATAATTGGCTAAACCTTTTACATGATCAGAGAGAAGGAAGATATAATGCTAGAGAGATTAAAGTTGATGAAAACTTTGCTGATTATCAAACAAACCTTACAATTAAAGGTAAAGATGAATTTAACAACGATAAAATAAAATTTACTTATACTAAGGCGTTTCCAACGTCGATTGATTCAATAGATTACGATTATCAAAATACAGACGAGATAGTTTCCGGATTTACCTTTGTTTATTCACAACTTCACACTGAAATTGTAGATTTTTGAGTTTTTTGGGCCGAATTTAAATAAATATTTTTATGGCTCAAAGAACTATCACCTCACCCGGTGTTGAGATAAGAGAAACGGATCTATCTCTTATTGCACCTCAGAATATAGGTACAAATTTTTATATTACAGGATTTGCTCAGCAAGGACCTTTGGATGAAGTTTTAAAAATTACTACTAAGCAAGAGTTGGACCGTGTATTTGGTACTCCTACTAATTCTGCCGAAAGGTATTTTTACTACTCTATAAGCGAAATGCTTAATTCTCCAGGAAATGTTTATGCATCTAGACTACCATACGGTGAAAATGCCGGAGACGGTTTCGGAGCTAAGTATTCTGCTTTGGTGTATCCAGTAAGAACGGTCGCTAATGCTAACGGTGCTGGTCTTTTAAGTGCTTATGATGTAACACTTAATTTTAGTACATCGCAAGGAATGTCAGCACTTAAAGATGCTAGCTTTAGTTTTAAAACAGGTAACGGTGCTTTATCGTCAGTAGGCTTTACTATTGGCGGAGTAGCGGGAGGTTACAGCACCACGCCAGATGTTAGTGTAGCTGTTACTTATAATCAAACTCCAGCCGCAATCGCTACTAGTATTAAGACCGCAATTAACACAGCCTCGACCGCCGCTGGTGGTACCGCGAGTGGTATGGGTACTGCAACATCAAGTACTAATACAGTTACGGTGGTACTTACAGGGCAAAGTGATTTAGGTAGCGGATCAACTGCAACTTCTCCTAGTATTATAGCACCTTTCAGCAATAAGGTTAGTAATTCATTCACAATTAATCCTCAATCTAATCAAGTAGTTACTACAGACTTGGATGTACTCTCTGGTACGTATGTATTAGGAGAGCCTACACACCTCGAACTAACTCAAGACGACTATTTTAACGCTTTAGAAGGTTCTGCCTTTGATTGGTCAGCAACAGCAGGAGAAAAAGACGAAATTACGAAAGTATCTGATCTTAGTGGAGCTGGTTTAGTTGTACTTAATAAAGCTCAAACGACTATTAATAGCCAGTTTGAAGGGTATTACGTAGGTATAGCTGATAACACTAACATTAATCCAGACTCAAACTTCGATTCTATTCTAGAGGTTAAGACGGTTAATGCTGCAGCAGATTCCACTACAGAATACACAACCATTCCTAATGGAGTTTTACAATTTGGTCTATCTGCAACTCCTCGTGGTACTAGTAATACTGTATCCGAGGTAATGGAAAATCTTACAGATTATAATATCGACGGTAGAGAAGATGATGATGTTTTGAACATCGGTATATTCAAACTACGTAAATCCATTTACGCTAATGAGGCGTTTAAGTTAGATTATGTTGTAGAAGAAGGTATAGTAGGATCTGCTAACTATCAAAGACAACAACTTAACCCTACTGGAGGTCCTAATAATCCGTTCTTCCTCGAAACTAGAGATAGTCGTTCAAGAAATGTTGAATTATTAGTAAATCCGTATATTTCAAATTACTTTAGAGGTACAGATGCTCTTTTAGATGGTAAGCCTATTAAGAAATTAAGAGTTAACACTACACAGTTAGAAAGTGTTGATTCTACCGCTTCAGGAATAGATGCTGTTAAATTTACAGAGCTTAACGCGCAGTTAGGTAAAGCTGAAAATCTTTACGCTGCTGGTAGTTTTGTTGATAACAAGATTAAAGATAAGAACTTAGGTAATGTACCTGCTAAATTAGATAGAGCATTAGAAGCAATTCAGAATGATGAGATCTACGATATTGACGTTGTTGTTGAGGGCGGTTTAGGTACTGTTTATGCAGCTGCTTCCGCTGCCGGTACAACTTACTATGATGAATATAATAGTAATGCAGCTCTAAAAACTGCTGTTGACGGATTACGTACTAGTAATGATATTACTGGAGTAGGTAGAGATTTAAGAAATAACTATTCTACAATCTTTAATAAGTTTGAGCAGTTTTGCTCACCACCTTACTTAGGAGGTGGTAGAGGTGATTGTATCTTTATAGCGGATGTTTTACGTCAGATTCTCATCACTGGTGAAAAGACCAGAGTTCTTGATAATAAAGCAAGAAACTTCCAAACAGATGTTTACTGGCCAATTCGCCACCAGTTTGAGAATGAAAATACTTCATATGCCGCGGTTTACGCGCAATGGCCATTAATTTATGATAATTATTCTGGTCGTCAAGTCTTCGTTCCATTCTCAGGCTTTGCAGGAGCTGCAATGGCTAGAACAGATGCTGCAAACTTCCCATGGTTTGCTCCAGCTGGATTTACTAGAGGGTTAATTCAATTCGCTAACGATCTTGCAGTTAATCCTAACCAGAAGCAAAGAGATGAACTTTACAAGGCTAACATTAACCCAGTAGCAAACTTCCCTAATCAAGGGCAAGTTATATTCGGTCAAAAGACACTTAGTAAGAAACCAAGTGCATTTGATAGAATTAACGTTAGAAGGTTGTTCTTAGCACTTGAAAGACCTACTAAGAAAGTTTCTAGATTCTTCGTATTTGAACAGAATACAGAGTTTACTAGACAGAGACTTATTAATACTTTAACCCCACTATTCGAAAGAGCGAAAAACAACGAAGGTATTTACGATTACTTGATTGTTTGCGATGAAAGAAATAACACAGCAGAGGTTATTGACGCAAATGAATTAGTAGTAGATATTTACATTAAGCCGGTTAGAACTGCTGAGTTCATCTTAGTTAACTTCTACGCTACAAGAACTGACGCAAACTTCGAAGAAATCATCGGTTAATACAAAATAACTATTAAATAATATTATGGCAACTACAATTCAAAACTTCTTCTCAAGAGCAGCCGAAAAGCAATTTGCAAGAGACTTTTTATTCAGGGTTAAGCAAATAGACATTGAAGGGGTATCCTTCGATGGTGATTCAGATTTAGTTTACGCTAGATCAGCTCAACTACCTGGTAGAAATATTGATAATAAACAAGTAAACTACTACGGTCAAACGTTTAACGTACCAGGTAAGTCTACTTATCCAGGTTCTGAAGGTTATTCAATTGAGTTCTATCATGATGAAAAAAATGAACTGAGAACTAAATTTGAAACAGCTTCCCGTGCTGTATTCAATAACGAAACTTCAACTGGTCAGTATGGCATGCCTGGTGACAGTAGTCTTATTACTTTAGATGTAATAGATAAAGATTTAGATACAATTCAAACTATACAACTTGTAGGCGCTTCTATTAGAGATATTAATGCTATTGATTATCAAATCGCTGACGGAACTGGTGAGATTTTAAAAACTACTGTTACTTTTGCATATCATTTCTATAGAGACTTTAGTTAGACCATAAATATATTATATGGCCAACGAAGCTAATGTGTTCCTGCAAGCGTTTAGTACGGATCCTAACTTTTTCGTATCACATCCTTTCCTCTGGAAGGTTAGTTTAGATGCAAATGTTAGCGGTGCTATTAATTCTGCACTTAGTAAAGCTAATGAAAGTTGGAGTGCTTCAGTAAGCCCGAATACATTAACGCGTAACGGCACTCTTTTAGTTGCGAGGACGATGACTATTCCTCAAGAATCAAGTGAGTTTTTACCTATAGGAGTTGAAAATCGTGGTGGATTCTTACCTGGTTATGGGTTAACTCAAAGAACGGACTTTCTCTCTAGGTCATTTAGTTTAAATGTTTTAGAAACAGGTAGTGATATAGAGCATGGTTTCTTTAGACCGTGGCTTATAGCGCTAGGTATTGATGGGTTAACAAATTTTGGGCTAAAAACGAATATTACTGTCACTCAATACAATAACGACGGGTCAAAGCGTAAAGGTTATGTGTTTGAAGACGCATTCCCTACTGCTGTGGAAGGTTATAGCCTGAATTATAATGATGGTGATTTTATTGAAAAATCAATTACTTTTGCTTGTAAAAATTACAAACAACTGTAATTAATATATGCTAGGACTAGTTCTTCCAAACTCTAAGTCAGTTCTATTAAAAACATTTACATTTAAAAACTGTAATGAGCTTTATGGTATACGTGATAATAAATCTGCAGTTATAGAGTTCTTAGACGGTTTGTTTATTACCGCAGACCTTAATATACTAGAAAAGTTTTACTGCCTTTTACATTTACGAGATCTATGTATAGGTAATATTATAGAATTGAGAGACTATAATTTTGATGTATTGATTATACAAGAAGAATTACAGGAAATAGTAGATATTAAAGAAACAATTAAATTCGGTAATAACAGTATAACATTAAATTACCCTAAAAACTTTACTTGTAGTAGTATGTATAATGATAGTTTTATTGAAACTATTTTATTAGACGGGGAAGTTATAAACTATAATAAGCTAAGCTCAGAAGAAAAAAATTTAATTTTTAACTATCTACCTGAATCGATACAAAAAGAAATTAAAAATTTTTATAAAAAGCATATCAACCGATTAAAGGTAGAGTTTACAATTAAAGGTAAAACATTAGGTTTAAGTTTAGATAGTGTACAGTGTGTGGAATTTTTTACTACTATGCTAGTTCCTTTAAGTCCAGGGACATATAGGGATTATATATTTATCTTAAGTAAGCGCATAAAGGATGTGTCTTTTATACTGCAAAGCACGTTTTTAGATGTAAAAGATTTCATGGATTTATATGTAAAGGAAGCTAAGGAGAATAAAAACGACTTGAATAATTAAAATATACAATTAAATAAATTTATGTCCCAGATTTCAGTCGATCTTCTCAAAAAGTTAAAAGAGGTTAAAAATGATTTAAAAATAGCCCTTACATCAGGTGAGGTAGTCTTTGCTACATTAACGCTAAAACAGCAGAAAGATTTGCTTAGTACATCGGTAGCTGGAGTTAAAGGTGCAATCGAATTTGCAAAAGTATTGAACAAAACTATTTTAGAAAACTCTGATTCTGATAAAATTTTTACTATAGACCGGGCGAAGATATGTCTCTTATTGAGAAAACAATCTCTAGGGGATGATGTAAAAGTTGGGGAAGAGATTTTAAATATTAATAAATATATAGATAAGATTGATAGGGTAAAAAAGGAGTTTAAAATGGAGAGTAAAGCTACAGAAGATGGAGTTACACTCAACCTTAAAGTCCCCACGCTAAAAGAAGAGAATGCTGTTATCAGTAGATGTTTAGTTGAATTAGATAAATTTAAAGATTTAAAAGAGACTAGTAAAGCATTTGGAGTTATCTATTTATACGAGCTAATTAAGTATATTGAATCAGTTAAAGTAGGTGAGGAGGAAGTAGTGTTTACAGACCTTAAAATAGCAGAAAGGGTTGAAATTATTGAAAATCTACCACTTGCTGTTTATAAGCAATTATCTGCCTTTTTTAAAGCGTTTACCGCTTACGAGAACGAAGTATTAACATTTGAAGAAAAAACAATAACTATAGATCCAGTCTTTTTTGATACAGCCAATTAAATATTATAGATGGCAGAAGGCGTTGTAAGTAAATTATTTGGCAATGGCGAGAACTCTGAATCCAATAAGGAGAAGGTAACAAAAAACGTTATAGAATCAGAAGCCTCAACCTTTAATAGGAATAAGCAAACAAAGCCGACTTTAAGTGCGGCTGAACGTAAGAGGACTTCTAATATTGCTGAAATTATATCTAAAGTATTCTTAGATAATGAACAGAAACGCGAAAAAGACACAGCTTTAGAAACAAAAGTATCAAAAAAGACTGATTCTCCAGCTGCAGCTGCTCAACAAAAAGTCGATGTGTCGAAGAAAAAAGGACTGGGAATGTATGCTACATTAGCTTTAATTGCTGCAGCAGTTGTAGCATTTGCAGCCTTTGTACTCGACAAGCTATCGCCATTAGGTCAGTTCTTCATGAGATCTATAAAATTTTTAAAGCCAGTTATTAAGACTATTTCAAAAGTTGTAAGTAGAACATTTAGATTTTTTACTACTATAGGTGACGATCTTATAAAGTTTTTAGGTAAAGGTAAAGGTTTTCTTGGTGGAGCTGGTAAAGCGTTAGGTGGTATTGGTAAGTTTCTCGGAGGCGCTGCTGCTAAAGTTGGCACCAAACTTTTAAAGGTTTTAAAATTCGTACCCTTTATAGGCTCTTTAATTAACTTTGGTTTCGCAATAAAACGATTTAAAGAAGGTGATATCTTTGGAGGGGTTTTAGAGATACTTGCAGGAATAGGTGGATTATTACCTCCGCCATTTTTCTTTATAGGTATGGCTATAGATGGTCTTCTTATTGCGAGAGATTTAATGGGCCAGAATGACGAGGGTGGTTATAAAATGGATGATAAGGTTAAGGAAGGTGGAGGCTTTTTGAAAGATCTAATGGGTAAGATTGGTGAGTTTGTAAGCAATAATCTAAGAAACTTTCCAATTATAGGAGGTATTATTTTAATGTACGAAGGATTTCAGGAACTTATGAATGGAAACTTCATAGAAGGTTTTAAATTACTCGGTAAGGGCCTTCTTGCGTGGATAGTAGGTGAGAAAGGAGCTGATCTTATTATACAAGGGTGGGGATTTATACTTTCACTAATCCAATCTATTTGGAGCGGTGATAAGGAAATTAGTTTTCCGTCATTTGATACTATTGGGGATATTATATTTAACATTGGTAGTATAATAGGTGGGTGGTTTACCGGTATGATTGATACGGTTAAAGATTGGTTTGGTAGTGTAAAAGATTGGTTTGTCGACTTATTCACATTCGATTTTGAGTTTCCTAGTCTTGATGGTGTTTTTGAGTTTTTCGGTATGATTGGAGACTTTCTATTCGACCTGCCGGGTAAGGTAGTTGATTTTGTAAAGGGCGCTGCAACAAAGGCAGCTAAATTTGCTGACGATACGATTGAAAGTATACCAGTAGTTGGATCTGTATATAAAGCTGGAAAATCAGGGTTAAAGGCAATTGGAGGCTGGCTCGGTTTCGGAGGAGATGAAGAGGAAACAGTTAAAGACACAGTTAAAGACGCAGTTGAAACATTAGAGGAGCCATTTGTTACTGAAGATAAGTTAGCAGAAGTTTTAAGAACTCTTACCTCTAGTACTCAAATGCTAGATCTACTAACTGTTGTACGAACCTTAAGAACGCAATTAACAACATTAACTACTTATAGTAAGCTTACAGAGCAAAATACCGATAACACGGTTAAAGCTATTAAAGAAATAAAGATAGGTAATAGTTCAGTAATGCCGTTAGCAGGAAATGCTGGTCAAGCAGCTACTAACAGTGCAGAGTCTTTATTAAATTCTAGAGCAGATTATTCTTTATCTCCTTATAGTTTAAACGTACCAAGTACGTAACTATAAATATATATGTATGAAGAATATTGTAAAGGAAGGTGCATGGACCACTCTACCTACAGGGTCTCAATTAAGAAATGAGGCGCCTAGAGTTAGAGTCACTCCTTACAAAATAAAGTCTACACAGCTTGCACAATCAATAAAAGGGTTTGTTGCTGTAGCAAAGCTAGATTCAAAAGCCTTCTATGAAAAATTATATGATGGTGAAGAGAAGGGCCATTACTACTTCCCTTACTTTGGTAATGATTTTAGAAGCTTCACTTCAGATTTTGCTGATACCTTATCTAATATAACAGATAGAGGTACAGTTTCTATGGGTGAAGTAGTAAATAAAATTGCTGGTGAAGTGAAGGGTGCTGCCGGTCAGGTTGCTGATTTTATGAAAAATATTAAGGCAGCAGGTGACGGAGGTGGGGGCCCTAGTACAGGTACCTATATTGAAACTCCTAAATTTTACCAATTTGCAAACACTGACGCTCCTCTTAACGTTACTTTTCCTCTATTAAATACTGTAAACGAGGGAGATGCACAAAAAAATCAGGCTTTTATTAAGGAGTTTACTAAACTAAATAGACCGGAAAGGAAAAGTTCTGTTACTATGGATTTTCCTCATATTTATAAAATAAGATTAAAGGGATTACGATTTATACGTTGGGCTTATTGTGATAATTTAAGTTTTAGTATGGTCGGTCAAAGGAGATTAGTAGGAGGTGAAATGGTGCCAGAAGCATATATTTGTAATATGTCGTTTAAATCACTCACAGTCGAAGTTGCAAACTTTATGGATGAAACAAAGTAGAATATTATGAAATCAATTACAGGTAAATTAGGTAGATATCAAGATGATGTTCCAGCGTTATCGAGTCTAGATATTACCGATTATGAGAGAATTTTTAAAGTTCATACAGCCTCTACTGATGGTAAGCAATTTTATTTTTATAATATATTAGATAAAATAGAGTTTCCGGAAAATATAGATTCTGATATTTTAGGTTTATATACTGCTAAATCTAAAGAGCCTCTAACTACAACATCTTATAGATTATATGATGATATAAGAAGCTGGTGGATAGTTTATTTACTAAATAAGGATGTACTTAAAACGCAGTTTTTTGTAGAAGGTGGTCAACAGCTTAAGTATATATTACCTGAGTTTAGAAGTTTTATCTATTCACAAATAACTACTACAACTATATTCGATAACCAACACTTTTAATGTCTGAGAAATTTATAATAAACGGAGCTCCATATGAGTGTGAGTTTCAATTAAAGGATGATAAAGGTGAGGTAAAGGCAGATTTTACTAAGTCAGCTATTAAGCTATTAGATTTAAGTGAGAATTTTTTAGAACCTTTTACTAATGGCACAATTGTCATTAACAACCCTTATGATTTTATTGAAAATCTTATGATAACGAGAGGTGATGGTAGGGATGTTTTTACATTTTCATTAAAGTTAGAAGGTGGAAAGGAAAAATTAGAGTATAATTTTGTTTTAAATGATGAAAACAACAGTGTTGGTTCGCAGGATAGAGCAGGTAACTATAAGATATTTAGTTTGTTAGATGAGAACTTCTTTAAGCTTAACGAAAATATACCGTATGGTAAGAGATTTAGAGGAGCTACAGGTGATATTATAAAAAGTATCCTCAAAGACGTAATAAGTGAAGAAATAGTTGATGAGGAAAATTTCGAGGCAGGGGATAATGTAATAGATGTATTTCCGGAGCATATAATACCATCAGACTCTTTTAGATATTCTGACTTAATAAAATACTTACTACGTATATCTTATAAAAAGGAAAAGGGGTTAAATGTAAGATCCTTTTTAACTTTTGATAGAAGTGAAAAAAAATATAAGTTACAGACTCTATCTAAACTTTTTGAGAAAAATAAAGATGAAGTAACTGAAGGTTTTGCTGCTAATGATTTAGTAGATAAAATAAAGTCGAATAAAAATAATCCTCCTCCTGATGCAGATGTAAATCCATATACAACACAATTACCACAGACGAACTTTACAACACCAATGTTAAGTTATAGTAATGAATTTTTTATGAACTATAAAGCAGTAGGGTATGATCCTATTTTAGGAGAGCATGCAATACGCGAAAAGAGAATTAAAGATATTAAAGAGTTGTGGAAGAAGAATTTTGTTGATGTGTTTAAAAGTGAAGGTGGTAAGCCTAAACCTTTTTTACCTCTTAATAAACAGAAAAAAGAAAACTTATTTAGAACTATTAGTACACCATTTTCTGTTGATAAATCTGCAAATATTGCAGAAGCAGAAATGACATCAAATTTAATATTTTATAACTTATGCTTATCTATTGATGTTGTAGGGGATACGAAACGTCAAGCTGGTAAGTTTATAGATATATATAGAACTGCCGAACAAGTAAATTCAGATAAAAAATTATTAGGACGTTGGTTAGTTACTAAATGTAGGCATAGATTTTATGGTGACACCTATAAGAACTTTATACAATGTGTTAAAACTTACGTCGGTCCAGATGTTAACTTAGATGATGATATTGACTAATGGATACTGAAATTACAAAGAAAGTAGAATTGCTTAGAGCTCTTTTAAGAACAAAAGATCAGTTCGATGAATTAATTGATACCGGTGCTAATGATGAGTTTACAGATAAGGATAAAGAATTCATGGAAGAATTCAAAAAGATCTATTATTCTGGGCTAGAACAATTAGAAAAGTTTATTAATAAAATAGACGAAGAGGGTAAAGAAATTAGTATAGAGTCTATAGAATATTATAAGAGTATACTTCTTAACGGACCACTGGCAGGTAATACTTTAGCGTTGGCAAAACCACCAGAAGGTGCTAAGAAATTTTTTAAAGATACAACTGACAGTTTAGGAACTAATGGAAATACCGTAGCAGATAATAACTCAATTCCTATATGGTCGACTGAAGTTGTGGCATTTAATAATACTGTTAATTCTAATAATAAGTCAACAAAATTTATAAACGACTTAATAACAAAAGCTACAAAGCAAACAGCTATAACCACGAGAATAGTTTCAGAGTATCTTTATGATACGGATAATACAAAACCATTTATAGATAAAAAACAATCTGAAAGAGTGGATCTTGAAGGTGAAGACGGTTTTAATACTGAGCCGCATGGTTGCTACTGTGTAAAAGACGTAGAATTTAGAAAAGTAGCTGAAGAAATAACAGAGGATATATTTGATAAGATAGAAGAATATCTAGGAGAAAGTGACTTTGCAGTATTTACATTTAAAAAGCTTTCTAGTTACTTCGGCGACGATAATAAAGCTAAATCATTTAACGCTAAGATAAAAAGAAAGCTTCAATTTATGCAGCGCTCTTATGATGAAGAGGGTGTTGAAGAGATAGAAATTAAGGATACAAATATTGAGACAGATCTTATAGGTAATCAATTTGACTCTCCTGATAGAAGAGAGTTTACTTTTAAAATTACAGGTGATAAAGATAAGGTATTTAACCCTAATACTATCGAAGGTCAACTCGGAAGCGGTGATGAAGTTAAGGAAGAGCCTATTAGTGACTAAATGTCAATAGTCTTTTCATCTACCTTATCAATTAAAGCGTTCATAATATCCTCTCTAGACATTAATACTTTTGTTTGATTATCGGTAATATTCATACGCTCTTTTGCCTCTACATCCATCTTCTTAACTTCCTTTTGTGTCTCGTTTCGCTCTTTAGCAGTATGGAGTTTGTTGAGTGTTTCTATAGCAGAAGAGGATGCTTTAATTAACTCCGCCATTGCAGTTACATCTCTGTTTTCTGGAGCAGAGCTAATGTAATCATTTACATTGTCTACTATTGTGAGCGACTTATTAATAAGTTTACTACTCTTCTTTATTAAAAACTCTTCTAGTTTTTCAGGATCTAAAATCTCATCTTCAGTAGCAGGTGCAGCTGACTTATTACCCTTAAGCTGGGTAATAATATCATTTACTGCGCTATTGAGATCTTCTGACATATACATATATTTATTCTTATTCCTTGATTTTGATATAATTTAACTTATACTAGGTATATATGACTTTGAAATTTGAAAAGACGCATGTAGATGCTATCTTACCTGTTAAGAATCATGATAATGATACAGGAATGGATGTTACTTCTATCGAGGATATGACTATACCAGCTCGTGGTTCTGCTGTTGTTGGTGTAGGTCTTAAGTTTGCTTATATTGAACCCGGGTTTTGGGTAAAGGTTGAAGGTCGTTCAGGTCTAGGGTTTAAGCATGGTATTATGCCGCACTCAGGTATCATTGACGAGGGTTATCGTGGGGATGCCGGTGTTAAGCTCTATAATCTAACAGATGTAGACTATAACGTCAAAGCAGGAGAGCGTATAGCTCAGTTCGTTATATACGCTAATTATCCAGTAGATGTGAGTGAAGGTAGTGTGGTTGATTCTGATCGAGGTGAGAAGGGCTTTGGTTCATCTGGTAAGTAAGGAACAAAACATTGCATTTAGCTGCTAAATATACTATAATAATTTTATGGAATACGCATATATTGATACTGTTTTAAATAACAAGAAGAGAGGTGATGGTGCTCCTTTTTATATTCAGGTTAGTTTTGATGATGGTAGGCATTTTCTCTTTACAGAGAATGAATTAAAGCAAGCTGAGGAGCGCGCTAAAAAGAATCCAGAGGATCTTAAAGTGCGTGATATTACCTTCATTAAAGATTATTAAGATAATATGATTGAGTTTGATAAAATATGGGTAGAAAAGTATCGTCCTACTAAGTTGGATGATGTTATTCTTGATGAGGCTTCCCTAAGAGTTGTATCGCAGTTCGAAGAAGAGATACCTAACTTACTATTTGTTGGTAATCCTGGTACTGGTAAAACTACACTTGCTAGAATTATTGTTAATGATATTCTTAAATGTAATTATCTATACATTAATGCTTCTGATGAGTCTGGTATTGATACTATTAGACATAATATTACAAATTTTGCTCAAACGAAATCGTTTGACGGTAAGGTGAAGGTTGTTATATTAGACGAGGCAGACGGTCTTACCGGTCAAGCGCAAGCTGCTCTTCGTAATACTATGGAGTCCTTTGCTAAGTATTGTAGATTCATACTAACAGCTAACTACAAACATAAGATTATACCAGCTCTCCAGTCTAGATGTCAGTCTCTCGATCTTAAACCCGTAATTGATCAAGCAGTAAAAAGATGTTATAACATTTTAAAAACAGAACAAGTAAATATAAGTGATGAACAAAAGAAAAAATTCGTACAGCTGGTCAAGAGATTCTTCCCGGACCTCAGGAAAACAATTAATGAAATCCAGAAAGCAGTTATTGATTCAGAGCTGTGTATTAGTAACTCTGGGACTGATAACGAGCTGCTGGATAAAATATACCAAGGAGTAGTTACTGATACTATTAAGTTACGTAAGTATCTAATAGAAAATGAAGACCGTTTTCAGGGGGATTATGATACTTTATTAGGTACCTTTTTGGATCATATATATCAAAAACAAATTGACGATATGAAAAAGAAAGAGATGATAGCCATTATAGCTGATCATCTCTACAAGAGCGCGTTTGTCGTAGATAAAGAAATTAACGCGTTCGCTTGTTTTATAAGCTTAGAAAAGTGTCTCTAACTTTTACTTAATCTTACCACCCATCTTACCAGCAGCATCTCTAAATTGACCGCTTTTTGTAACTTGCTTTAAACGTGCAGATATAACATTTTGAATATCATCTATAAGACCTGCTTCGTCATCTACCTCCATTCCTAATTTTGATAGGTCGTTTGCAAGAGTTTTAGCAGAATTAGCTATGTAACTTTTATACTTAGCCTCGTCCCCGGCGCGTGCTCCTCTTGCTTTATCTGTTGCTGCAGATTTTTGTAACTCTGCACCTTTTTGAGCTAATCCACCTTGAGATGCATCAACACCTAAAGCTTGACCTCCTAATTCAGCTGCTTTTGTTGCAGCTGCACCAGCGACTCCTTTAGCAGCTCCTTTTACTCTATCACCCACACCTTTTACAGCACCGGCAGCTTGCGCGCCGCGCGCTTTAAGTCTGTCGAACAATCCTTCATTAACCGCTCCATAGGCCTCAGCCAATAAATCTTGATCTTTTTTAGTCATCTTATTATTATTTATTAGAAGGTTAAACTTTTAGCTAAGTTCTTTCAGATAATTATGAGTATAAGAAGCAACAGCTGGGGAAGGTGTTACAGGATCACAAGGTATTTCGGTGTTAGTCTTTGGTAAAGATCTTTCAGTATTAGAAAGCTCACCATTACCTCTATCAGTTTTATTTTGAATATTATCTGTATCTTCCTCTGCCTCTTCCGGCTTAATAGTAACCTTATCGTTACGTCTCATAGCATCTGGAATTGGTGGTAGGTTTGGAGCATACTGAACTGGCTCTCCTAAACAACAAGGTATAGAGCAATAGTGAGTCATTCTACCTCCACCATTATCAAGAGCAATATCAAGAACTACATCAAGTGAAGTTGTATCTGAATTAGCAGGGTAACGAGCAGGGCTCGTATCTTTAATACCTACAACGCGTACATGTAACCCCGAATCTACCATTTGGTCTAATAGCTCATGTACGTTAGTACCTAAACACTTATATTCCTCGGATGATTTAAAATTATCATTAAACTTAAAAATATCACCTACTAGAAATCCACCTCGTTCAAAACGTTTCATGTAACTTTCAAAAAGATTAACAAACTTCTTTACTTTAGCCATACAATTATTTATGCAATATAATAAATAATAATATGGAATTTAACAATTTAGTTGAGGGTATCCTACAGTCCTTAAATGAGACTAAAGAGGCTCCTGATGGTTATTACTATACTGAGAAAGGTAACCTAAGAAAAGGTAATCCAGCCTCTGATGGAAGAGGTGGTCCAAAGTATGCTTCTGATCCAACTGATAGGAAGAACTACGGTCCTAGAGAGAACAATGAAGAACGTAAGAAGGGTAAGAAAAAGAAGAAGGGTCTTACCGGTTTGGCTTTACTCGCTCAACAAGAGCAAGGTGAGAAGATTGGTAGAGATGGTAGAGGGTTAGGTCCAGATTCGAGAGAAGAGAAAAATAACACCCCTGAGGAAGATGCTGAGTATAGAGGTCGTAAAGTTTCACTTAATAAACCAACTCGTGGTGATGTTAAAAAGTTTAAAGTGTATGTAAAAGACCCTAAATCAGGTAACGTTAAGAAGGTTAACTTCGGTCATGGTGGTACATCAGCTAAACGTAAAGGTGAAAAGACCATGAAGATTCGTAAGAGTAATCCTAAAGCACGTAAATCTTTCAGAGCTAGACATAATTGTGATAATCCAGGACCTAAAACAAAAGCAAGGTATTGGTCATGTAAAAAGTGGTAATGAAGACATTTAAACAATTTTTTGCAGAAAGCTTATGGGATAACGTTAACGCGGTGAAAGCTAAGAAGAAGCGTGGTGGTAAGAGTGCCCGTAAGGGTAGTAAGGCTTATAAAGCAGCTAAAAAGGCTGGTGATAAGCTTAACAAGACTAAGCATTCTGATGAGGAAGATGCAGAAAGTAGTCCTGGTCGTGTTAAGCGCGCTGGGGCTAGCTGTAAGGGTTCTGTAACTGAGCTTCGCAAGAGGGCTAAGAAGTATGGTGGTGAGAAAGGTAAAATGTATCATTGGTGCGCTAACATGAAAGGTGGTAGGAAAAAATCTGAAAGTGAAGAAATACCTGAAGAGGATGCTGAGAAGAAAAAGAAAGTATCAAAAACTCGCGCTAAGTGTCAGGCAAAAGCTAAACGTAAGTATGACGTATGGCCATCAGCTTATGCATCTGGGTATGTTCAGAAATGTGTTAACCGCGGAGGTAATATAAAATGACCCAAAAACAGATATTAGAAAATTTAAGAGATTGGTTTAAAACACGTACAGATAAGAAGACCGGTAAGAAATTTAAGGGTTGGGTTAACTGCAAAACAGGAGGACCTTGCGGAAGAAAGAAAGCCGGTAAAAAAGGATCTTCTTACCCTGCCTGTAGACCTACTCACGCTGCATGTAAAAAAATTAAAGGTAAAAAATATAAGAAAAGAGGTCCAAAGAGGCAGCAGTGGAAAAAGAAGTAGCCATTAAATATATACATGGCTCTAATAAAGATAGATACTGTATCAGTAAGTAAGGCTGAGGACAATGCTATTAAGCAAAATTATCTTTATAAAGATCTTTTCTTAGATGTTAAAAACTCTTACTCCTATAACGCTCAACTTAATAGAAAAGAAGAGTTAAAAGACATAGCCGGGTTATATGATATAGAGGCTATTAAAAATAGTATTGCTAATGCTCTTTTAACATCACCAGGTGAAAAGATATTAAGTCCGGAATTTGGTATTGATTTAAGAAGATATATATTTGAGCCTGTAGATGAGTTTACAGAAGAAGATATAAAAGAAGATATAGAGGATAATCTACCTAAATTTGAACCAAGAATCGAGATAGAAAAAGTTGAAGTTCAGGGTTTAGAAGATGAGCAACAATACAATATTCAACTACAAATAAACGTTCCATCACTAAATGTATACGGTCTTTCACTTAGATCGGTATTAAATAGTAATGGATATAACTTCATTTAAAAAATTATGGCTGATAAAAATAACGATTTTCTAGATTTTAATTTACCGCAAGATGCTTACGCTGCTTTTGATGCAGTTAGTTTAAAAGATTTTATTGTAAACCGATTAAATGAAAATGAAAAGTTTACAGATCAAAATTTTGATGGTAGTAATTTAGCCGCTGTTATAGATATAGTAGCGTACTCATACCACGTATTATTATTCTACCTTAATAATACTGCTTCTGAAGTTTCTTTTGATCAAGCGACGTTATACGAAAATATGAATAAAATAGTCAAGACTATTGGCTATAAACCGTCAGGTAAACAGACTTCTCTAGCTTCAATCAACGCGACTGCTGCAGCTGGCCTAACAACTGGTAATTATACAATTAAGAAGTATTCATACTTTTTAGTAGACAATATACAATATACTACTAACGATGATTACAGCTTTACTATATCAGAAGCTAAAGAGCAGAGTTTAGACGTTTTGAATCAAAATGTTATTTTATATCAGGGTACAGTAGGTGAATATCCTGATTATACTGCTCAGGGAAGTGAATACGAGACTTTAAATATTGTTGTAGATAATATATTAGATAATAATGATAGCAGATTTATAGCTGATAATACTATTAGTGTATATGTTAAAGAAGTTGAATCGGGCTTATATTATGAGTATAAGGAAGTTGATAGTCTGTATATTGCAGATAAAAATGAAAGGGTCTTTGAAAAGAGACTTAATGAAAATGGTCACTTTGTTATAAAATTTGGTGACGGTATTTCCGGTAAAATTTTATCACAAGGTAGTATAGTATCTGTAAATTACATTCTATCTGATAATCAACGAGGTATTATAAGTAAAAACGCAATAAACGGTGATAAGTTATTTGCTTATGATAGCTCACGTCAAAGACAAATTTTCAACGATACATATACTAATAAAGATTCTACTACTTTTGTTACATCAACTAATAGCTCGTTACTCACATTTAACAATCCTAATAATTCTTCACCGGTAGTTGAAGAAGAGACTGTTGAACAAATAAGAGAGAATGCTCCAAGGGTGTTTAACTCCCAACTAAGGTTAGTTTCTACACAAGATTACGAGTCATTTATGGAAAAAAGTTTTAATAATATAATTATTAATTCTAGAGTAGTAAATAACCAATCATTTATAAATGAATATATTCAATACTTTTATAATATTTGCGTTGATCCAGATAAGTCAAATAGAGTACTTATAAATCAAATTAATTTTGCTGATAGTTGTGATTTTAATAACGTTAATATATTTACAGTACCAAGATTCTCAATAACTAATGATGGAGGCTACCCTGAGTTTTTAAGTAACTCACTCAAAAATCTTATTATTGATACTGCTAACACTAAAAAGAGCCTTTCACAGGAAGTGGTGCCTAGGGATCCAATTTATATGGCATTTGATTTAGCTATATCTAATCAGACTGATTTAGTTCCTGAGATTAGTCAAGATACATCTTTAATAATAGTTAGAGAGTCAAGAAATAAAATAAACAGTGAGAGACTTAAGTCTCAGGTGAGCGCTGCTATAATAAATTTCTTTGATCCGGTAGCAAATACGCTTGGTCAAAAGTTAGAGTTAAACACTTTAACATCAACTATATTAAGCATAGAAGGTATTAAGAGGATAGAGACTAGAAATAATAATGAAAATGTTTCCTTTAAAGGTCTTTCTTTAATATCATATAACCCTCTTTACCCTTCAGCTGATATAGAGCTAATAAATCAGAATACATCTTTGCCATATTTTAAGTTTCCATACTTTATTAATCCTAATTCTTTATCTAGTAAAATTGTAGTAATTGATGAGTAATATAAATACAACTTATGCACTATTTGAAGTACAGGATTATAAAAATGAAAGTGTGCTTTCTTCTTTTAATCTAGATATTACTCCTTTAACTTTTAAAGCAGATTTACCTGCTACTGAGTTTTATTCTGATATTAATAAATTAGAAGCAATATTTGACTTTGGCGATGGTACAATTGGTACAGGTCTAACAGCACAACATGTTTACGACCTTCCGGGAAAATATAAAGTTAGAATGGTGGTTAATGATTGTGAAAATAATGCAGTTTTAGCTTCCTATTCTACTGATGTTAATATTTATGATTACATTGAAAACACCTTTACAGTAGATATAGAAGATAATATTCTATCGTTATCTGCAGGTGAATTTTCAAAACCTATCACTATAACTAATAAAGCTCCATACTATCAAAATAGTAACAATATATTTTATACAGTTTCAGGAGTTACTATACCTAATTATTTTGATCTCGATCCTTATAAGTTTAACCATCTTAAAAAATATTACTCCTTCTTTGAAAAGTCTTATATTGAAAATTTATCAGCATTTGAATATAACGAAATACCTTATATAAGTGTTAGTGGTTCAAATGTATATGTACGGTTATCTGGAAATGAGATAGTAGATGCTAAAAGTACAGATACAGGTAGCGTATTCGTAGGTACTTCAGGTCGTGAATCTTACTACTTTTTATCTGATCAACCTACAAGTGATAGAGTAATTATTAACTTATTTAAGGATAGAAATAAAATTTTTAGTAAGAATAGTAATCTAGACTATTCGCTAAATAATTATAATAATAATTTATCTATATCTTTAACAGCGAACATTGGATCTACTTCACTATCTGCAAATTTAAGTGCTTTAACCATAAACGATAATGGGTTAACTGAGGAGGGTGACGACGAAGCTCAAATTTTTAATATTAGTCCAGTACAATTTAAAAAGGCTCCTATACCGTTTTTCGTTAAGCCAACTAGTATATCTAATTATACTGTTAAGGGGTTAACGTTAACTGGTAGTATTACAGGTAAATTATATGATAGTAATAACCAAGAAGTAAATACATCTTACTATAGTATATCTAGTCTAAATAGTTCTATTTCCGGTATAAATACTGATTACTGGTATTATGGTAATTTAACCTATGATGATGGACTTTCCGAAGTCGACACTTATACATTGGTAGTTAGTGCAGAGTTTACAAACTCAACAGAGACGTTTCTGTTAGCGGGTAGAAGTGTTAGTTTTAGTATTTACCCTAAAGATTATTATTATTTTGCAAAGAATAATGAAGACGTCGATTATACTGAAATATTTAAAAGTTTAAGATTTCAGGAAATTTTATTAGATAAAGATATACTCTTTGATGATTTTATAGGGTCTATTTTTGGTAATTTAAGCTCTAACAGCTCTTCTCTCGGTAAGACCCTTAATGAAAAAATCTTTAGTTTTATTAATAATAAAACAAATATAGATACTTGTAATTTAAACAGTCTCATTAGTATTAGCGATTTACTAAATGAAACAGCTAATGTTTATGATGAATCTCTTTTTAACTTTCCTCCCGAAATAGTAAGGTTAATGAGTTTATTTTCTACAGATTATAATCAATTTAAAGGTACAGAAAACAAGTTTAAGGAAAACTTTAACGATAAAGGAACAACTACAAGAGAAACATACGGTAAGAATTTAGGTAGTGAGATTGATACCTATACATACACAGTTACTGCTGGAACAGATATCGTAGCTTTAGAGAAGTTTAGCAATAACTATTCCTTATTAAATACCTACCAGCCAATATGTGCAGTAAGTGCAACCCAATATGAGTTAGGAGATTATCAAACAGATTGGGGCTGGCCGTTAGTGCTACCAACTTCTTTTACTTCGTCTGATCTATCTAAGTTTTATACTTTTTATGAGTATCTTCCCGGTGTTGAGGGTACTGTGTTGGATGGGCTTATAAATTATGATGATATTTTAAATACGTTTGATATAACTACTGCATTAAGTAGTTTCAAAGGAGATAACAATATTGAAGATATAGCAATCCGTAACTCGTTGTTCAGTAGCCTATCTATAATCTAAAATAAATAATATAAATGGAAAATGTAATAAAAGGCTACCCTGAAGTGCCACAGTCTATTACTAATAGTAATGTATTAGATTCTAATGCTTTAGATCGAAACCAAGCATTTTCCCTTATAGAATTTATAAAGGTCGTGCAGGTAAATTATCGACCAGATACATTACAAGAGTACTACACCATTTATCTAAATAGCTGGAATACAGCAATTAATAATACAAACGGTAGTAATCAGAGTCTTATTATTAATAGATATAAGGACTTTTTAAAAGAAATTACTATTAATTTTAGTAATAAGACGGAAAAGAAATTTCTACAGTATCTAGATTTTAACGATAATAGTGATATAGCTATAGCAATTTCATTTTTTAGTAAGAAGTTAAGGGAAGTTATAGAATATTATAGAGTAGAGCGAGTTAATTTACACGATGCAGCAAATAAGGTTAAGACAAAAACGAGTAATTTTAATGTAGTAAAAAGCGCTTATAGTACAGTACTTAATTTTTTGGATAATCGTGAAGATAGTTCAATAGATTATAACTTTAATAACATTAAAAGAGACATACGCGTTTCACTAACTGAATACTTTGATGTCTACACCTCATACTTTAATCAAGAACCGGAAGAGACGGAATACGGTAAGCATTTTTTAAGTTACAGTCCTGATGATCTACCAACAGATAATATATTTCTTGCTACGAACACGGAGTTAGTATCTGAGGTATTTGAAGATTATAGTGAAGTTTTAAAGTTATACTTAGAAGCAGATAGTATCTTTGATAATAAAAGAACTCTTACTGAGAAATATATTGGTACAGATTTTTATTACATCTCTTCAAATTCAACAGGAGAATATGTATATGATATTCTTATTAAATCAGAGCGGCCGTATGGTAATTTTTTAAATCAAGAGAATCCAACTACAGCTAGTATTTTTGCTAATAAAATAAGTACAAAGCGAGAGGCTGGATTCTTTAGACCTACCAATACTGGTATTAATGTTATACAAGCACCAGCTATAGACTTTGAATTGAGTAAGCAGTACGAGCCTGACAGTCTGTTTATATTCCCAGATCCGAATATATATACTAATAATCAGGATATACTCGTTTTTAATATCGAGCCTAGCGATTTTTTTAAAAATATATCCAGTGGTGTAGCTAGATTACAACCTAATACTAGTAAAGAAGATACGTCCTATATTGGGTATAGTTCTAGTTTTGATAAACGAACAGAGAATACCGATTTAGCATTTCTCTTTGATGAGGGGTATGTAGATGATAGTAAGAAGGATCTTTTTGGTAATTTATTCGGATTAGTAAAAGATAATAATTACTTCAGGGATAATTTTACAGTTAAAGCTAATCCACTAGTAAAAAATCTTATATTAAATGGGTATCAGTTTTATGATGATTTATATGCTGAAGGTTTCAATTTTAATTATAATACTGTTGATACAAATACCTTTATTGAAACTAAAAGATCCGGTATTTCTTCGTTTACTAACGGATTAACTGCTCGTGAGACATCCCCATTTTTTCCTTCTTCAGCATATAATATTTTCTTTAGATATTTTTGTCCTTATGAAGAGCTTATAGAGCCTACAACTACCAATGTTGATTTTTTAAATAAGGATATAGATACAGCAGGAGTTATAGACGGAGCATATTTTATGAAGTCTGATTCTGAGTTTTTACCAGATCCTATTTCTTCAGATTTAAGCGCATTTTCTAATACTTCGCAGCAATTTTACTACTCGAATTTAATAGAAGGTGGTGTAGCTAAATTAAGTAGTACAAATACTCCAGAATTATACAATTCCATACAACGAGCTTTAGTAGATGATACGACGACAGCCACAGCTAGCTTAACTGGTAATTTCTCTATAAGTTTACAACTTACTAGTATTAATAATTTATATAGTAGGTATGAAGGAGGTAGATTTACAGATAAATTAAACTTTGAATATAACTTAGCACCAGAGAGTTATTTTTATGATAATACTGTCTTAGAACCAACCACCACGAGTACTAACTCGTCTACATCTTTTGATAAATTTACTTCTAAAAACCTACAAGGTAAAATTTACGTTAAAAATGCCTCAACTAACACAGGTGGTGAGATTTTTGATTTATTGCCTTATCTATCATCTAAGTATAATTCAACTATCGTAGATGATCTTTCTAGTAGAGTTTTAAATTTTGACTTAATGTATGATACATTGTTTATACAGACAAGTAGCTTTTTTGTAATTGAACAATTAGAATTTGAAAATAATAAATTTATAGATCCATTAACTAATAATATCTCTTTACCTATAAATACAAATAATTTTGAAAAAATAAGTAATAGATTTAAGAAAGATCTTGATGTATATTACTATAAGCTTAAAGTTGAGCAGGACTCTACACAAACCAAAACATTATCTGTTTACCCTGAAATATATAAGTATAGTTATACAAATAAAACAAATACTAAGATATTCCCTAAAAATAATTTAGAGCTTTTTAGTAATATTGATAAGTTTATATTATCTGGTTATAATGTTTTATATGATAAAGCAGATTCTCCTATTATTACTTATAGAAGTGATATAGATGTATTTAATTTAAGTTATTTAGTTAAAGATCAAAACATGTCGCCAGTTATAGCTAGCCATAACTTGTTTATTGATACTAATAACAACGTAACGTTTGTAAGGGATGATTACGTTAGAGCAGTTTACGATAACAAGACATTTACATTTGAAGATATAGATGTATTAGACTCATTTAGCTTTAATTTAAGTTCCGAGCCTTTAACAACCAGTAATGACTCATTAATATTATGAAGACGTACAATTTATCTCTTTCAACTACATCAACAACTTCAACTGTTAATTATGAAACTGTAAATCTGTTTGATCAAACAGAAGTATCGGTAAATTTAAGTAATATTTTTTCAGAAGTATTTCCATATTACGTGGTTATTGACTGGGGAGACGGGTCGGAAGTCTTGGAGCCGGAAATAAAAACGTTTATAAATTATAGAACGGAAAGTATATTAGACGAAATTACTAGAGGTGTTTCACCGCCATTTCTCAATACTGATTATAAGCATATCTACTACCCATCACCTGACAGTTTAGTAAAATCGCTAACATTAAAAATTGGTATACAGTATACTACTGGTGAAATTACCCAATTTAATATACCTGTTGATATTCGAACTGAAGGTTATTACGAAAATATTAGAGATGTCAAGCTCGAGGGGGTAAAGATAATTAACAATGTCAATCTCGACACTACACTACAGCTAAGAACGGAGATAGATAACTATATTGTCGAGACAACAAATAATACTAACGCAGATGCATTTACATCGTTTATAGTTAATGATGTGGGTGAGAATTTGCAAAAAGTTAAGCGTGATAATCAAAATGTTGTAGTGGATGATAAAGACGGTACCGAAATCATTATTGTTGACTAATTTGATTCTTTAAAACAGAGATAATGGCTTAAATATATAGTAATGAGTTCAACTACTGTAAGTTTAAGTACATATAAATCTAACAAAACAGGTTTATGTATAGACTCTCTGAACTTAAAGCAGTTTAGCAGAACTTACGCTGGTAATTTTTCCCTTAATTTTATTTCAGCGCTTTCTGGAGCGAGAGACTTTAAAAATAAAAACTATACTGATTTCTACCTTACCAATTTAAATACATTAGATAATTTTATTGAATTTAAATCTGAGAAATTAAAACCAAAGACCATTTACACATCACTACAATTCAGTAAGTGTACTGGGGGAGGTAACTATCTTAAGTTTGAAAAAAATATACGACCTGAATTCTTCAAAGATAATGATAATTTTGTAGATTTAGATTTTTACGGTTCAACTGCTTTTAGTAAAGAGCAAAAAGACAGTACTACTCTTTTTACCGTCGAGTTTATAGATGATTTTTATTGTGCTATTTCATATCTTAATAATAATAAGAGATTTTATCTAGTAGCTTCTGATGATTCTGAAGTAGCTGGTACTATACCTATTTTATTTGTAAATGAAAATAAACTTAATAAAGAGAGCAGGAAGATTGAGTATATTCTAACTAAGGCAGGTAAAGAACAGTATTTAACTTTTCTTGTCAATAAGAGTAGTAAAAAATATATAATAAAAAAGCTAAGGGAGGTATTAGTAGGTCAAGTTATTGATGAATTTGAAAATATTAATTACTTATATATTAACGGAACTTCAGCTAAAATAATTTTCAATCAAAGCACTTTAGTGTCAAATCCTATTAATACATCTTTTATTGAGTATACAGATACCGAATATCTAGTAAACGAAAATAAGAGTTCATTTGATATAGAATCTAATTACCTTTTTTATAAAAATAGTAGTTCTGATGACAGTACATTTAATGTATTAACTCTAAAGAACATATCAGATACTGCAGATAGTTACACTTCTTCTAATAATTTGCTTAGTTCTGATTTCGATTTAGTATTTAACGATAATATAAGAAATTATACTTCTATACTTAATGATATTAACGCTGAAGAAGATTCATCCTTAGAGTTAAACTTTGTAACATACAATCTTTCCTATAAAATAACGCCCGGTTCGACGTCTTTTACTGCCCCTTCTTCTTTAAATCCTTTTGATAAGCTCAATATAAACGATACAAAATTTGTAGAGTCTGGATCCTTTGCATTTCCATATCCGTATTTTGCAGATAGGGTTTATAAAAAACTAGAGAACATACCTGCTACAGAGGGTCAATATTTATGTACTTGGCTTTCAGGCATGCCAGGAGAAGAGGGTATTTGGGTCGATAGATACTACTATCCTGACTTAGTATCTAAGGCAGATGCTTTAGGCAGTAAGCCTATTTACAATATTACATACGACGACGCTATAGAGAATCTTATTGAGAGTAATTCTACATTGAAAGCTTCTGTTATTGATAAATTATTTTTTGATAAGAAGAGTGATCTTACTTTCGAGGCTAAAAAGGAATATGTATATGAGCGAATTAAAAATCTTGGTGAGATAGACGAATCGATGCAATTAAAGTATTGCGATTTAAAGCAGCAGGAAAGAAGTGCACCTGATTACTATAAGACTATCAACACTAACGGTGGCTATACCTTAGCGTTTAAGTTTTTTAGTAATGATTTTTCTATAAAGTCTCATTTTAATGAGATAGATGCTGGTATATCCATTGAAAGGGTTGGTATAAATCTTAATTTAAGATTTAGATTCTTTGATAATGCATCTAATAGGTATGAAACTTTTAGTAAGACAGTGACGTTGTCTGATTTAACTAACAATGATCTGTATATATCGTTTAATAGCTTGACTGGTACAGGTATAGTTTATTTGAATACAATTGAAGTCTTAAAATTTAATGTATTATCTTTTCAGTATACTAACAAACCAATATTATTTGGTGATATAAATTTAAAAAGTGAAGATTTTAACGGAGATATTCTTTTATCCGACATTAATACCAATAATGCTATAAGCAATTTATTTTTATCTCTACAGCCTCAATCTCTAGAAGATCAAATCGTAACTGTTTATACTAGAAATATAAATAAAATAGATGATATTTATATATCCTTACCCTGTGGTATGAGAAACTATTCTGACAACATCGATACCCTTAATACATTAGGAGCTAATTTAAAATCCAAATCCAACGTTGTTGATATAAACATCGATAATTTAAATATTAGCGACTTGGATATTTTAAATCAAGTTAAAAGTAATTTACTAGCTGGAATACAGAAAAGCATACCAGCTACCACCGTAATAAACAAAATAAACTTTAAAAATTTTAAATGATAAACTATTTTAAATATACTTCTGGTAACGCATTTACACTTAGTGGTGTAGACTATAATGGGTTTGTAAATATCGATGATAATAAACCTTTCACTGGACGAGTTAAGAACTCATTTTCTGTTGAATTAAGTTCAAAAGGTAATTTTCTAGCTAGAAGTATAATTGACAAGCGTGAGTTTGATAATTCACCGTCAGACAAAACCACTAACAAAATAAAGAGTTTAGAATATTCACCTAGAAATATTCTCAGTAATGATTTTTTAAAGAAAAATTTCAATATACTTTATGAAAACAATCTATCTCTTTTTAGTTTAGGTCAGGTATATAATAATTCATATTTAGATTTAACTAATTTTAAAGATGAATTGTCTTTAGGAGGGTTTTTCGGTCTTTCTTCCACAACAATCGATATCAGGAACGATGATAGAAATACATTAAAGAATTTAGATACTCCATATCAAATAGATCCATTTAAAGGGGCGGATAAGAATATATTTCCTGATCTTTTTGAATTAGACAATACAAAAAGATCTTACGTCGAAACATATGAAGATGGATTCCTATATACTATTACTACAGATTCCAGAACAATTGCTTTTAGTGGTAATTTTAATGGTCAACTTGAAGCGATAAAAAATCCAACAGCTCAAAAAGAATTAGCAAAGCTAAGAAATCTAAATGTTGATAGAGCTAACGGCTTAATTTACTCTCCATCAGTATTTAAAGATGGGTTAACTTATACTAATATATATGATAGGGATATCTTCCGTGCGTGTGCAAGGTTAAAGTTGGTAGATAGAGTAAAGACATCAGATTTTAAAGTTATTAATAATAATATAAGCTTTGGTAAGACTTATAAAGTGGTACAGGTAATAGATGACGAGTTAAAAGTAAAATTAGAAATTTCGAAAAATAATACTAGTGAGATCATTGCCACACTTCCTATTTCTAGTTTAGATAATCCAGAATATGTAAAGGCTACTGCAAGATATACAGATGACTTGCTACTGATAGTGACTAAACCTATAAGTAATACTCAAAATTATAATGTTTACTTAATAGATATACCAGAATTTATATCAAATGGAAAGATTCCTGAGCCGGAAGTGATCAATAGAGTTATTTTCGATCCAACCAATAAATCGAACACTGGAAAAGATGCTGCTTTTACTGTTTTCGGTACACCTTCAGAAAAAAGTAGTCAGTTACTTTCTGTGGAACAAAAGGAAGGTTATTATTATCCGCTTTTCGAAAATAAGTTTGCTGTAAGAGAGTTTAGCTTAGCAGAACCACGTGAAATTTTCATGTTAGTTCGTGATCCAATTACTAATAGGCTTTCGAAGGAGGGTCCTTTTTATGTAGCTGACAAATTTTTAGTACGTAATGAGGGAGCGGAAAATAGACCGGATGGGTTTTTTATATATCGCGACGATAGTTCTTTAATTGATCTTGATATAAAGTTTTCAGATTATGATAGTAATTTATTCACTATTAAAGATAATGGAAATTTAACGGAGAGGTTGATTACTAATCCTGGCCCTATTACCTCCTTTGTCGATACTAATGATTTACTTCTACCACCGGATATTAAATTCGATTCATTTTATAAATTTAATACAAACAACTGGAAGTTTAATACTGATAAACTTGAATCAAATCGTATATCATTTATTAATACCTTAGTAGATACGTTTAAAGATAAAACCTATTCTTATTATCATAATGTAGGTAGACTTTGTTTTTCTTCTGGTTCACTCAATAAAAAGCGAATAAGTTTAGTACCTGCTGATCTACAAAGCTTTTTTAACCCGGATATTTTTGATACTGTTTGTGAAAGTAGCCTTGGCATTAATTTAAATGTGCTTATTCAAGATATTTTACGCGATACTATTAATATCTATAATAACTTTACAAGAATACCTAAAGCGGGTAAAATAAATAGTCTTAAAAAAGGGTCCAATACCACCTTTGCACAAAACCTGAATCAAGAAGAACCGGCTGAATTAGGAAATGTTACTTCACTTGTTGAAACTGGTCAGTGGGAACCTCTATCAAAAGAAGGTATAAGGCAGACTGAAATTAGCTGGGATCTTGGGCCCAGTGTAACAAGAGAGGTGAAAACAGACGAAATAAAAAGAACTCCTGACCTCACGCCATATTTGGCCGACGTTGAGGGATGGTATCCGCGCCGAGACGAGAAAACTGGTAGAACAATCACTATCCAGGATGAACTTGATCGTGCTCAAGAAGAATGGGATCGCGATCCAGACCGGAAATATCATGTTCGGTTAACAGGTAGAGTATTGACAAACACCGTGACAGAAAATATTGGACCCTTCAAGATGAGATTGGGGCCTGTCAACGAGTTTCACGCGCTCGTCGTTAGAAATTGCGAGGGGGAGACCGAAGCTGTTCCTTTCGCTGGTGGAAGCCCCGGTGATGAGATAATTGGCATGCCTAATCCACTTTACTTTCCGGAGCTTTTCACAGAAGAGGAGTTGGAAATTTATAAAAATGATCCAGACTACTTTTATGACGTATTAATGCCATATCCGGAACTACGGACAGTATTCGGCAGTACAGCCGGTAGAAAGGAAGTCGTGTATTCTGGCATTAATGATACGGTCACCATTACTGGCAGATCTAGACCGAATAATTATAGAGATAAACGCAAAAACGCTTATAAAGAGTATCTTAGAATAAAAGACCTGCCTAAAGCGGAACAAATAGAAGAGTACTATAATATAGTAGGGCGAAAAGGTTCAGAGAGGTACTATATTATTGTAGAAGATCCTCGAGGCCGGACTAGTCGACAAGAAGTTACTTTTTGTGAATATCAGGAATTCCAAAAAATGTCTAGTGCGGAACAGATGGATAAATACTACGACGTTGATGCAATTTTTAATTGTAAAAACGCAAATGTTAGATGGAAGAAGGAAGTAGATAGAAGTAATTTACCGGAGGGGGCTGACCTATATCAGTTAATTGAGGTAAGCGAAGGTACGATCTCCAATATTACTCCTTCTCGGTATGTTAATGACTACAATGGTAGAATACAAACGTTTACAGTTATAGTTGAGACTCCTGAGGGTTATTTTGATGGGTTCGAATCTATAGACTGTGAACTACAAGGTACAAATAACAGAGAGTTTTCAACTAGTGTGTTTGATGATTATAAGATACCTCCACCGTTAGAGATAGATACTCGTAATTTTTACTTTCATAGTAATGAAAGTGTAAACTACCTGTCAGTAAATAGGGTATTTTCTAAATTATTTGAACTTCAAAAAACTATTTACGATAGCATTCTTAGCAGCTAACATAAATATATTATATGTCGGCTAGCTTAGAAAATCAATTTATCTCAGATAGATATACGTCCCTTTTACATTTAAGTGGTCATAACATTACGGCAGATCTAGATTTCGTATATGATGGTAAAGGTAACAATTCTCCTATTCAACTAAGTGATGCAAGGGTAGTTATTGGTGCTGGCAATGCGACTGTAGATGTAGACATAATTGAGGATTGTGTTACTATTAGTAATGTAAAGTTCCCATATTCTTCAACTACTACTACGTTATACGATATAATATATCCAGTAAATTCAATATACTTAACAGTTGATAGCATAAATCCAGGTACAAGATTTACTGGGACAGTATGGGAGCTAGTCTCCGAAGGTAGATATCTAGCTGGGGTCGGTACTGGTACGGATAAGAATGGTAGTCAAGTAACTGTTAGAGAGGGCGATCTTGATAATATTGGGGAATACAACCATACACTATCAGAGTCCGAGATGCCGAAACATAAACATGGATTTTCAGGAGCTGATGGCGATAACAGATCGCAAAAATTATCACCATTTGTAGTTGCACGTGATGATGCTGAGCGAAGATTTCTCCCCGGTGAACCAGGTAATCAGGATTTTCAACCTGGTGGAAAGTCTGGAACGGATGGAGAGACAGGTATTTTCGCTGCTGGTGGAAGTAAATCACATAATAATACTCCACCGTACTTCGGAGTTTACGTTTGGAGAAGAACATCTTAATAAATTTTAGCAATGCCAGATATTACAATAGTAAAAATAAAAGTAAGACGTGGATCAGATGATCAGCGTAAGAAGTTAGTATTAGATCAAGGAGAATTAGGTTATACTATAGACACTAAAAGAGTGTTCGTAGGAGATGGTTCCTTATCTGGTGGTAGGGTTGTAGGTAATAAGAACTTTGGTGTTTTTAATTTAGAATCTGGTCTAGGTAATGTCGCTGGCGCACAAATAGGTGATATCGGTTATGCTAATTCAAAACTATACACTCTTACAGCAAGTGAATATGATTCTTCTCTTACCGGCTGGTCATATATAGGACCTACAATAGATAATGAAAATATTGAATTTACAGCTTCGAATACACTGACTGTTAAGCAAAGCTCTTTAGATGCTAATGATATAACTAATTCTGCATTTGGTAGTGGTTTGATAAGAGACGGTGACTCAATTGCAATTAATTTTAATTCAGATTACTTAGAGCTTTCTTCTTCAACCCTATCACTAAAAGAAAGCTCTATTACTGAACGAGAAATAACAACTACAGCTATCTCAGGTGGATTGATTGGTGGAGCCGGTACTCCAATAAGTATAAACCTAGGCGACGGTTTAGAGTTTGATATTAATGATAAATTACAAACTTCTTCCGCAAAAGCTAATTCAGTAACTTATGACTCATTTGATACCAAAGCGTTTGGTGAAGGTTTAGTATATAATAATACCACTAATCAAATTCAAGGTATTTTATCTGGAGTTAACACTGAAAATTTCGACTTAACAACAAAGCGACTTTCTCTTGTAACACGTAGTGAGCCAGCAGTGTATGAAATGCCTCAGCTTTCATTAGATAGTTACGGTATATCAGAAGTTCCTGCGTCAACGTTCTTTGATTGCTTGACCGCTACAACGTTAACAGGTGCTGATTTTGTACCTGTTGGGGCTATATTACCACATGCTGCTGCTATAGGTAAGGTACCTGACGGGTATCTACTCTGTAACGGCCATTATTTATTACGCGATAGATACAGTGAACTATGGGATGTTATAGGTACAAATTACGGTAATACAGATAATACTGACTTTAGATTACCTAATTTGACAGGTGGAAATGTATTGCAATATGGTTCAGGTAGTACTCATAGCAGCACACAATCGTGGTTTTTGACCGGTAGTCAAACAGATACAAACGGCGCCAATTTATCTGCAGTTGCTACAAATTATATAATTAAAACTACATCCATCGAAACAGGTATTTTTACAGGGGCACCTAACCAAGTTTCAGAAGGATTTACACATTCTGGTACAACCTACTCTACTACTGATTCAGACGGTAATCCACAGATTCTTAGTTCAGCAGGATTTTTAACACTAGCTCTATCCGGTAGTACGCGAAATAATGGCGCTACTTTTGATAGATATGCAATACCAATTTTTAACTACTAACATATACCATGGCTTCAATTGAAATACTAGAAAATACACTCTTAAAACTACTGGTACGTAGAGGTACCAATGAAGATAGAAAAAATATAACCTTAGATGAAGGTGAATTAGGATATGCTTCTGATACTACTAGACTTTTTATAGGTGACGGTACTACTGTTGGAGGTAATTTAGTTGGTAATAAATTTTTAGGAAGTAGATCTGATATTACTCTCGAGACTGGTGAGATAAATGATTTAGCTTTTGATAATGATAATAATACTTTTCATCGTATTAAACAAAATGATGGTTCGGATGTTTCTGATTGGGAAACAGTATCAAATCTAGTACAGCCTGGAAATACATCTATTGTAATTGATTCTGCCCAGCGCGCTACAGTCGGGACCCTTTCCGCAGGTAATTTTGCTCCTGATGCGTTAGGTAATAGTATTGAACTAGATACTAGTAATAGGATAGCTTTAAGTAGTAGTATTAGTATTGATGAGATTAAGCAACGTACAGTTGACGCTACTAGCTATTTAACTATACCTTCTAAGCTTAAAATTAGTTCAATTAATTATGATTTTCCATCTTTAGCCGCCTCTACAAACGATAGTTATCTTATATCAGATACTAATAATAAACTTTCGTGGAGTTTACCTACTGTTATTACCAGTACTGTACCAACCACTACAGCAAATCAAATACCCGCAGGTACAATTGTACCTTTTGTAACGGGAGCAGAGTTTGTACCTTATGGTTGGCTAAATTGCGACGGTTCTTTAGTAGCTGGTTCTGATTACCCGGATTTGTCAGCTGTGATAGGTAATAGATACGGCGGAGATGTTAATAACTTTAATTTACCTGATTTAGCTAATAGGGCATTATACGGTACAAACGTAAATGATCCTTTTAATTCTACACTTATACCTTTAGCTTCTGGGTCAAATGTTAGCCTCTCAGCATTTGGTACTACGTTTATTATTAAAGCATTCCAGGATAGAGTACAAGCACCTACTATTAAGTTCACTTCTCCGTTATCCGCTTCATTAAACGGAGTTGATATTATAGATACAGCTACAGAATTTTTAAGTGGAACACTTGAAGTGGGATTATCCGGGTATAAGGAAGATAATTGCATATATAAAACTGTTTACCTTAATGAGCCTGCGATACTCGCCAACAACGAGACCTTTCCGGATGGTATGGCTGCATGGAGAACATTTAGTTTAGGCGGCTTAGCTGGGGTACCTACAAATGCAAAGGCGATCTTTGGAGTGATAAGACCTGGAGTTAAGACGAGTAAGAAAAGTTATTACCAAACCATATACAGTACTTATGATAATTCAGTAGCACCAGAAACTACATCAAAGAAATTTATAATGGGAGCACACCAAGGACCTAATAAAAGGCACGATATGCACACAGCAGGATTTTCTGCTAGGGTAGATAAAGCTAATAATAATATCTACTTAGCGAGGTATGGTTATGATTTTCCAATACTTATCGAAGTTCATGGATATAGTCTTTAAGTGCTGTAAATACTGGTATGGAAGAGTTAATAGTTGAAGGACTTGATTACGAAGATTTTGTATTGTTAAAGAAATTAATACTTAAACTATCGTTTAATGTAGATGAGTTAGAAGAACTAGTAAAGGTAAAGGATATTATAGGTAAGCTCGATCAGATAATTGACGCGTTTAATTAGTTCTACTGTATAAATATGTATAATGGCCTTCCCATCCGACATTCTCCTACCATCTGATGCAAGATATTATCAGTTTGTAGAGACAGATTTAAGTTATAACTCAAATTATGACATAGTATGGTCGTTACAGTTTAAATTACCAGAAGATAATGTGTACAATAGCAACTATGAGTATGCGTTTGGTACCTTTTTAACTTCTTTAACAGGAGAACTATCATCTTTACCCGGGCAATATGTTGGTGATACTGATCCTCTATTAGTTGCTGGTCAAGAATCAATAATTACAGAGCAAACCCCTGTATCCTCGATAACTACGCAGGGAGGTATTAATTTAGTTATAGATTCTACGACTTTAAGCGGTCAGCTTATTAAAGTAGTGTTTGATAGTACCGGCTTATACGGATTATCTGGTAGAAACGGTAGAAGTGGTGTTGGAGAGCACCAAATAAAGAAAAATAGCATTAGTATCCGTGATTATTTTCACGATTTGGTACTTTATGAGCATTTATCAGCTTTCTCCCCTACCTTTTCGCTAACTTCTGATGAATTTCAAACATTAAGAGTTAGATATGCTAATTTAGGTACTAAAATCTCTATAGATAAGAAGGTAGATACTAAATATCAAACTCTAACCACAATAGAGTTACCATTTAGATTAAAAGAATTCGATAATATTGATAATGTACATGTAGGATATTCTTTCTGCACACCAATTTCCACACAAAACACAGCACTATCCGTAGGAAACTTCTTCCTTAAAAATGCTCACATAGAAGGATTAGAAACTACAGAAGTATTAACACAAACAATTGCTTCGAACCCTCTTTCCTTCAATCCGAATACATCATTTACAACAGTATCTAATATTACAGCTATACCGGCGTAGATTTCAAAAAAAATCGCTGTAAATAGTTACGTGAGTAAACTAACTATTGGAATGTGTGTATATGATGATTACGATGGGGCGTTTTTTACCCTACAATCACTAAGAATGTACCATTCTGAGGTAATGGATAGAGTTGAATTTGTAATTATAAATAATAACCCTAAAAGTGATCACGGTAAGGCATTAAAAAATATTGTAGATACAATATCTGAACCAACGACCTATTTAGAATATACAAAATATAGTAGTCCGTTTCTCAAAGGTAAAATTTTTGATATAGCTGAAACAGAATATGTATTAGTAATAGATTGTCATGTACTACTAGATCCAGGATCACTTAAAAAACTACTTGATTACTATGATAAGGGTCTGGATAACGGTAACTTATTGCAGGGCCCTCTCTTATATGATGATTTAAAAAACGTATCTACACATTTTGACTTCTCTTCCAAGGAATGGAGTGGTTTTATGTGGGGAGCATGGGCTACTAATAAGAAAGGTACTAAGCCTAATAGTAAGCCGTTTACTATACCTGGTAATGGTATGGGGTTATTTAGTTGTAGGAGAGACGCCTGGATAGGATTCAATAAAAAAATGAGAGGTTTTGGAGGTGAGGAGGGATATATACATGAAAAGTATAAACTCAAGGGTAAGGAAACTATATGTCTACCGTTTTTACGATGGAATCATAGATTTGCTAAGCCAAGTGGTACACCTTATAAACTTGATATAAATCAAAGATTTAGAAACTATATGATAGCTTTTCAAGAGGTCGGTAAAGATACACAAGAGGTAATCGACAACTTTAAACGTGTAGTTTCAAAAGACTATATTAAAGAAGTAAAAAAGGAGTTAAATATTACCTAACTTAGCTTCAACTTTTAAGTCTTGATATAGAGAAGGGAATCTCTCTTCAACATATTTATGAAATGCGAGAGGCTTAACCCAATCGTTATTATTCATATTAACACCCTTCTCTTCTAGTTTGTCTGCAACCTTACCTACACCTTCAATAAGACAAGCCCATCTTACAAATTCATCGAACTGCATTACTTTAGTTGTTCCATCCTTGAGATTAAAAGTAAATGTCTTTTCGTATTTTTCGTTAGTATTCATATTATTATTATATGATAGTTCCTATTATCATTCTAATACTATCACACCAGTGAATACTTTCTCCGCGAGTTCGTTACCTC
>Ga0208791_1000098_pt1 | contig 47656 bp, 82 predicted proteins | sample 11_taG_FD_184084 | JGI IMG/M metagenome (GOLD analysis project Ga0208791, IMG submission 184084) | Marine viral communities from the Subarctic Pacific Ocean - 11_ETSP_OMZ_AT15265 metaG (SPAdes) (version 2) | ecosystem: Environmental > Aquatic > Marine > Oceanic | place: Pacific Ocean | collected...
TCAATATCAAAAATATTTGTTTTATTCAATTTTACTCATACTCATAGATATGTTCAGTTTCTTAAGGTAAATAATGAACCAAGATATCAGATAGCGGATATAACACCCAGAACAGAGTTCACAAAGAATTATTTCACAGGCATAGATTCTAAAAGTATAGACCATAATTATACTTTTTTCAGAAATAGTGTACAAGACGTGTACAATCATGTCAAAGACAGACGAATGTTATATTATATGTTATCTAATTATAATGTTCCATATGTGACATTCGATGGTCTGAATGATATGGATTATCGTATATTAAGAGATAATCCAATAAAATACATAGACCAGTTTGATATAAGTCCGATGTCAACTGATGAAGAATCTTTAAATTTTCTAAAGTTTTACCATCAAGAATTAGTCGATAAATCTCCAATGCTCTGCCACATAGGTATTGATGAATTAGAGGGTAATAGAAACATCGTAGAATACATAAATAGTAAAGCAAAGTTAGAGCATGGTGATTTTTCATCACCAGGTGATACTAATTACTACCAGACTAATGATGGTCATTGGAATATTGAGGGCCACCATGAAGTAGCAGAATTAATAGGGAATTTTATAAAGAAGAAATATAAGAATTAGAGTTTTAGGCATTGACATCATAGTCGATATGTACTATAATTGGTACAATATTGGCAGTAAATGCCTAATATAATGGTGGTAAAGTAAAGCCCCATTGTCTTTATATCCATGATGGATATAGAGTCACAGAAATAGGAGAACATGCATATGTTTAAAACTATTACTGACTCGATTGCTTCTGTACAAACAATTGCAGTAAGTTTAATCGGACTAAGCATAGTCTTAGAAGTGGTATTCGGTTCAACCGTACCATTTCTATCTTTAGGTGTTATTAATAACATCTCGGCTATCATTGCCGACTTAGGGTCTCAAGGCATTATAGGCCTAATTACCCTCGGCATTTTGTGGGCACTTTTTATTAAAAAAAAATAATATTGCCTAATTTACTATATTCATGGCGCACGAGTTATTCTTGCGCCAAGAATCTTAAAATAACAGGAGATACAATTATGGAATTTTTTGCAGATAGAATGAAAGAAAAAGCATCTCACGGCGGACTAGGTTTAGTTGCTGTTGGATTGATTATACTATTTCTAGGTGGCTGGGTTACTTATGCCGCTTATGCCGCTATTGCTTATGGTGGTTACCAAATTTTAACAAAAGGTTAATTCTCAAATCTTGACAATAACGCCAAAATAGGTTATAATATATCTAGAATGGCGTTATTTGTTAAGAGAGAATTATGAAAAGTAAAAAAAGTAAAAAAAGAAATAGGAAACCAAAAATTAATAACAGAAATCCTGTTGCACACGCTCTTCGTACACCTAAATTTAGAAGTAAGGTATATTTGGATAGAAAAAAAGAGAGTAAGAACACCGGTAAATATTTAGATGAGGAGTAGATGAGATGGCGTACGTAGTCACACAAGATTGTATAAAATGTAAATATACAGACTGTGTAGAAGTGTGTCCAGTAGACTGCTTCTATGAAGGCGAAAATATGCTGGTTATCAATCCTGATGAATGCATAGATTGTGGTGTTTGCGAACCTGAGTGTCCAGCAGATGCCATTATAGCGGATAATCATCCAAAATTCACACAAAGACTTTTAGATATAAATGACAAGATGTCACAGGTATGGCCGGTCATTGTTGAGCAGATAGACCCATTACCAGATGCAGACAAATTTAATCCCAAAGAGGGATATACAGAAGACAAAACCCCATTATTAGACCAATTCGACAAAGATTAACGAGAGAACTAGATATTGATGAAAACATTTAGAGTGAGGATGGATGACTTCTTCCATTGGGTAAAAGGTACAGAATTAGTTGAATTGACAGATATTGATGTCAGTGAAGACCCAGTTCGACCAGGATTAGACTTAGAGTTCAGAACAAGTTACGGTCGGAAGATATACGGATTGAAGTACGAAGATACGATAGAAGGTGTCATTTGTATCGCATATTGTAACGATATCCCACAATCTGAACGAGAATTAGACTTAATAAGTCAGAATTCTCATTATAAAGATGAATTTGATATAGCAGTCGCATATACTGTCTGGAGTCGCAAAAGAGGGGCTGGTAGAGAGATTATGACGAAACTGAAGGATTATCTCAAAGAAAACACAAATGTCACCAAGGTAGTCACCTTATCGCCATTAACACCTATGGCCACACACTTCCACATAAGAAATGGTGCAAAATTGATTAATATCAACGCCACCACTCAAAATTTCGAATATAAACTCAAAAAATCGTAAAAACTTGACAGATTTCGTATTTGTGCTATAATAGTAGTTCATTTAATAAAAGAGGAGTACATTATGAAGAAAGATAATATGTTAAGATTTAAACCTATCGGCATGTTAGAGTTGATGGTTCATCACGGCGCTATTCCTAAGACAGGAAAGAATGGTAAGGAATTAAAGATGCACACTTTTCCTGGGTCTTTGACTACTAAAGTGTTCACTGATATGGCACTTAACTCAATTTTTACAACTATGTTTGCCGATGGACGAGCAATGAAAAAAAGTGAAGTAATATCTAAAGCGATACCACTTATGCTGGCTCACTTTGGCAACGTAGATGAAGAATCAGCAGAGAGAAGTATCTTATATGCTATTTCACTCTTCACTGATACATTCCCAGAGTGTGGATTCGCTGAGTTCAAGTTAGAAGCAGTAGCATAAAACTTGACAAAATACGGTTTTGTGGTATAATAATAGTATATTTAATAAAAGAGGAGTTAATTATGTTAAATGTAACTGAAATGGAAAAAATCAATTCACTTGTATCTAAGATGTCTTTAGAGGATATTAAGATGGTTAACGAACGTATGAATTTACAGAGAACATTTTTAGGCAAAGATATAATGCGAAGCCTGATAAAAGGTGATACTGTATCATTTGTGGGTCGTGGCGGTATTAAGGTTGAAGGTACTGTGATGAAAGTAAAGATTAAGAACGTCACTGTTGATTGTGGTGTGAAAGGACGATGGAATGTCCCTGCTTCTATGTTAAAGAAAGTAGCATAATGACGATTAAAATATGTTAAAAGAACGATTTGGAATTGATAGAACCTGGACTGGAAATGATAGAGAAGTTTTAAAACTTCTCTACCAGGATTCATATACGGATGATATGTCAGATACCGCTCTTAATTTATTAGTGGAAGAATATTCTGGCAGTAAAAGGTTTCAAGACCGAATGAAAGAATTTAAAGTCCAACGTTGGCTGGCTGATGAAAAACATACAGAAGGCAGTGGTGGAAATATACCATTTGAGGATATGCTCCAAGATTGGTATGAATGTGGATTTATATCCGAGAGAATACTCAAGGATAGCCTGACGATTCGTCATTATGAGCAGGCCATCGCACAAGATGTAAATATAAAAAAGGCGAGACAAGAGATGGCCGCTAAACTATGCGGTGATATAATAACAGAAGAGGATAGAGCCTTTAATGGCTTACGAAAGGAGACAATTAAATGAGTTTAATTTTATCGATAGAAGAGGCTAAAGAAAAGGGCATGTGGAAGTTAGTAGAACAACTGGAACGTGATTTAGAACGTAGACAACTACTAAAAATGGCACCACTAGAAGAAGTAAAGGATAAGCACGAATCCACTATGTGGCAAGACAATATTGACGATGATTGGGAAGATTAAAAACTTGACAGATATCGCTTTTGTGCTATAATTAATAATAACAATAAAAAAGGAGTTAAAATGAAATATATCGTAACTATAATCGCTTTAACGATGAGTGTGTTTACAACTAACGTTATGGCATCAAATGCCACTGCTACCATTGATGGTACAGTAATTTCAAGTAATGCTATTATGCAAGACCAAGTTAAGAATGTTCCACAAGAGTCATGTACTATTGTAGATGTTCCTATCTATGGTGGTGGTCAGCCAACTGCCGCTGATGCAATTACTGGTGCTATTATTGGTGGTGTTCTAGGTAATCAAGTAGGTAAAGGCAAGGGTAATGATGCCGCTACTATATTTGGTGCAATTATCGGTGCAAAAGCGGCCGAAGAGAATGCTAAAAAGAAAGGTACTCAAATTGTAGGTTACAAACAAGTTCAACAATGTGAAGTAACATATATAAGAGTTACGGAATCTGTTGTAGTTGGTTATGAAACTACCGTTGAGTTATATGAAGGTATGATACATACTTTCGTAACACATAGGTCATATAGAGTTGGTCAATCTGTACCAGTTAGAATGACTCTAACTTTGAATTAAGTACTTACTTATTATAACTGATAATACAATTTCACTATAATATCTCATAAATACAGTATGAGAGAAACAAAAGCCTCTTTTTAGAGGCTTTTTTTACACATTATAGAGGAGGATTATTATGTTATTTCCAATAATTACATTTATAACCGCCATTACAATTGCGGCAATTGCCGCTTGGTTTTCAGTTGCTGGTCTTATGGCTATTTTTACTGCATCAGCAATAGCAGTTGCCATTATGGCAGTAGCACTAGAAGTTGGTAAACTAGTATCAGCATCATGGGTATATCGCAACTGGAATAGGGCACCATTTCTTTTAAAATCTTATCTTACAATTGCAGTAGTAATCCTAATGCTCATTACATCAATGGGTATTTTTGGTTTCTTATCAAAAGCACACTTAGAACAGGCGGCTGATAGTGAAGAAAATACTGCTCGTATTGAACGTATCGTACAGGACATGGATAGATACGAAGTAACAACAGATAGACTTGAAGAAAAAATTATAAAATTAGACAATGAGGGTGAAACAGATACTTCAAAAGTACAAGCACAAATTGATACAGAAGAAGAAAGAATGGACAATGTTATGGTCCGAATTCAGCCTGCTATTGATGAACAGAATTTAATCATTACTACAGAATTAGAAAAAGATGATGATAAGGTAAGACCTTATCTAGACCAAATGGACAACTTAGATAATGAGATTGTCAAACTTGAAGAACAGGCTAAGAAGTACGAGAATGATATTACTAACGTTGGCAAAGATACAACAAGTTATGATTACGCAGTAAAACCATTCCAGGACCAGATTGATAAAATCAAATCAGACATTGCTACATTTAAAGAGATGTCAAAATCTGGAACACAAGAAGACTTAAAGAAAGCACAACAAGTAGTTGGTATTCCTTGGGGTTACTGGAGAAATTCAGAAGTTATTAAAGAATGGAATGAAGCAAATAACTTAAAGTTAACTGAACTAGGAACAAAGATTGCAGATGTTCGCAAAGACTTTGAAAGACAATACAAACAAGAACGTATTAGACTTAGTAACATGGTAACTAAATTAAGAGGAACAGATACTCAGTCTGTTAACGAACGTAAGATGGAATTACTAGTAAAGATTGAAGAAGCAAGAGGAGTCGAATCTCCTGTAATTTCTTCTGCTAGAAATGAAATCAAAAGATTACGTGAGAAAGCAGATAGAGAAGTTGCTGGTTCTTTAATCATTCTTGACCGACTAAGAAACGAATTAGTGAATGTCGCACAGATTGACAACTCAGTTGAGATTGAGGCATTACAGTTAAAAATTAATAATAACAATGACGCAATTGATGGACTAATAGACCAAAAGTTTGAATTAGAAAGAGAGATTAGACAAATTGAAACTGAGATTGGGCCCATCAAATACATTGCAGAGATGGTGTATGGTGACACTGAAGGAGATACAATTGACCAAGCAGTAAGATGGCTTATCATTGTATTCATTTTTGTATTCGACCCACTAGCCGTTTTACTTTTACTCGCCGCAAACTACAGTTTCACCCACCGAAACTCTGGTGGCAGACAGGAAGAAATTTTTGATAAAGTTTCTTTCAAAAAAAAAAAGTAAAAAAACCACTTGACTTTTCACCCGAAATAAGCGATAATATTACTAAAGAAGAAGTAATAGATATCGCTCCGTCTGGTGTAACTGTTCATATTGACGTTGAAGATATCAAAGTCAAAGAGGAAATTGACGAAAATATCGGTGTAGTTTTAGATGATGCCGAGATTGATGAAGAAAACGAAGAAGAAATCGAAGAAGAAATCGAAGAAGAATTGACTCCAGAACAAGTTGAAGAAGTTAAGAAAGAGATTGAAAGAGAGATAAATACTCAAGCAATCAAACAAGATGGTTGGTTAGACAACATTAAAGACAAAAAATAAAGAGGCTTAATTGGCAGAAAATAAAGAATTTAAATGTTCGTTTTGCGGGAAACCTAAGAACGACATTAAAACATTAATTGCTGGACCGAATAATTACATTTGTAATGAATGTATTGATTTATGCCATGATATTATTCATGAGGTAAAAAAAGAAGAGAAACAAGATTATTCATCTATTTCTACCACTCCTGAAGAAATCAAAGAGCATTTGGACAATCATGTTATTGGTCAAAACGAAGCAAAAGAAGTTGTATCAGTTGCCGTTTATAACCACTATAAACGTATAAATGCACCAGATACAGGAGTTGAATTAGATAAATCTAATATCTTATGTTTTGGACCTAGTGGTACAGGTAAAACTTTGATAGGTAAAACTATTGCAAAGTTCCTTGATGTACCATTTGCTCAAATCGATGCAACTACTTTAACTGAAAGTGGTTACGTTGGTGAAGACGTAGAGAATGTAGTACAACGATTGTTGATTGCATCAGATTTTGATGTTGAAAAAGCAGAACGTGGCATCGTTTATATCGATGAGATTGATAAGAAAGCCAAGAAAGGTGAAAACTTATCAATCACAAAAGACGTTTCTGGTGAAGGTGTTCAACAAGCATTACTTAAAATTGTAGAAGGTACAGTTGTTCGTGTCCCACCTGGCGGGGGTCGTAAACATCCTAACCAAGAGATGATTGAAGTAGACACTAGAAAGATTCTATTCATTGTTGGTGGTGCATTCGTAGGCATTGACAAGATTGTAGAAAATAGAGTTAATACAAGTCCTGGGATTGGTTTTAGTGCCAAGCAAAAAGGAAGTTGTGAATGTAGTACTAGAGAACACATAAGAACGCAAGACCTTCTCAAATATGGATTGATTCCAGAGTTTATGGGTAGATTTCCAATTATAGTTGGACTTGATGAATTAACACAAGAAGAATTAGTTAGAATTCTTATTGAACCAAAGAACAGTGTAATTTCGCAATTTAAGACACTATTCTCTTTAGACAATGTAGAATTAGAAGTTGGTGATGAGGCTTTACAAGCAATTGCCAATATAGCACATGAAGATACAACGGGTGCAAGAGGATTAAGAAGTGTAATAGAGAAGTCATTATTAAAGACTCAATTTAAACTTCCAAAACTTGCACAGAATGGACTTATAAAAGTTATCATTACTAAAGACTTTATTTCAGGCGAGACCGATAAACCAATACTGGTTTATAAAGAAGAAGACGCCAAGGAGACAGAACAAAAAGTAGATGGGTAAGTTTTATAAAGACAATCGAAAAGATAAGATTGTATATAATCATCAAATAAAATTTGATACGTTGCGAGTAATAGGTTCTGATAGAACTGCACTAGGAGTAATGAGCAAGAATGAAGCATTGGCTCTAGCAGATGCAGAAAATTTAGACTTAATATTGATTGTAGAAAAGGCAGAGCCGCCTGTTGCTAGAATTGTTGAGTTGAATAAGTATAGATACGAGCAACAAAAGAATGAAAAAGAAATGGCTAAAAAAGCCAGAGCGGCACGAATTGATACGAAAGAAATAAAGTTTAAGCCTAATATAGGCGAACACGACTTGATTATCAAAATGAAACACGCACAAGAGTTTTTAGATAATGGAGCAAAAGTAAAAATAACAATCCAGATGCGTGGTAGAGAAAATGCAAACAAGTCAGATGTTTTTAAATTTTTTAAAGAAGCAATAGAAACGCATTTAGTGAATTTTAAATACGATTCAAATTTAGCATTAAACGGAAACAGAATAATAGGAGTTTTATTTAAAGATGGGTAAATTTGTAGCAAAGAAACAGAAAACTGGTAGAGAAAGGCCAATAGGAACTCACGTAGAAGTACAACATGATAACTTTGAAAGAGCATTAAGACTTTGGAAAAGAAAATGTTCAGATGCAGGCACAGTACAAGAAGTTAGAGAACGACAAGCATTCATTAAGCCTACTGAAAAGAAGAAGAAAATGAAAGCGGCAGCCAAGCAACGAACTAGACGTGAACAAGCAAAGAATAAATTACATAAGAAAAGATTGTATTAATGTCAATTGAAATACTTGAAACACTAGATGTAAGAACTCTACAGAAAGAGTCCGCTAGAGCATTGCTAACTATGGATGGAACAAGTCATGGAATAGCACGTTTCAATAAATTGGCACATCATAATTCTCAGAATTGGTACAAAGCAGTACTACGAGAATATATAGAAAAACATGGTGGACTACCAAAAGATGTTGGTCCAGCAAAGAATTTAGTACTTTTTTCAGAAAAAATCGGGTTATAGACTTGAAATTTCAGAATTAATGACTAAATATATAGTATACGAACAATAGTGTTTGTATATTACGAGATGCCTAACGGGTCTCATTTATAAAAAACTTGCTTAATATAAGGAGAAAAATTATGACAAGAGTAACAACATTAAACCTGCCCGACTTCCACAGAGGTTTTTTAGGTTTTGATAGACTAGTAGAAGACTTTCAAAATATTAATAACGCAGGATATCCCCCATACAATGTAGAAAAAAGCGGTGACGATAAGTACCAAATTACTTTGGCACTTGCTGGCTTTGTACGTGACGATATTAAAATCGATGTACAAGAAGGCACTCTTACTGTAACAGGTGAGAAAGTAGAAGCCAAAGACGATGAAATTGAATACTTACACAGAGGTATTGCAAATCGCAGTTTCGTAAGAAACTGGTCTTTAGCAGAGTACGTTGAAGTAGTAGAAGCCAAAATGGAAAATGGTATGCTTTACATCGCACTAGAACGCATTGTTCCCGAAGAGAAGAAACCCAAATCTATTAAAATCAAATAGAACACTTGACTTTAACTATTAGTTGAAGTATAATTAAAGGAGAGATTCACTCTAGTGGGTCTCTCTTTTTGCATAAATACATAGTATATGGGAGAGTGTAATGATTGAAAGTAACGAAAAAGAAAAGATACAGTCATCTAATAATTCGTTATTAGCAATAGGCGAACCGAAGCAATATTATGTTGTAATGCACAATGATGATAAGACTCCGTTTGATTTTGTTGTTGATATACTAATGGGATTGTTCAACCACGATAAAGATACAGCGGCTGATTTAGCACACAAAATTCACACAGATGAAAAGGCTATCGTAGGCATGTATAATTTAGAAATTGCAGAACAAAAAGTAGAAGAAACAGTCAAAGCAAGTAGGGTTGCTAACTATCCTCTATCTGTGTCTTTAGAGCCAACTACATAATCAAAGATGCAACATCGCATACTTCAATGAAACAAATAGAACACGACATGGAATGTCTACAATGTGGATATAGATATATCACACCCGTTCCAAGACCTTGTATAAATTGTGGACATAAATATCTTATTGATTGGGGATTTAGGAAAGAACAAAAATGAACTTAAAAATATTAAACGAACTAGATAGAATTCTTAAAAATAATCCAAGCCTAAAAGCAAATACACACGCATACTGCCAAGTTGTAAATGGTGTATTTGATATTGAACTGAATAAAATCGATGATACAGAAATCCATGCATTAGCAGAACAAATCGATAGAGCAGTATTAAAGAATTACTTTGGTAAAGTCTGGCAAGCAGAAACAAAGAAATTCAAGTATAGTGGACTTGCAATCATTGATGAAGTGAATGCAATGAATCCAGATAACGTAATTGATATCGGTTGTGGATATAATGAGTTTAAAGGAAAGATTAAAAATCTAGTTGGCATCGACCCATATAATGATAGAGCAGATATTAGTGTTCACACACTAGATTATAAACCAGATGTCGAATATGATGTTGCTATCTGTCTAGGTAGTATCAATTTTGGTAGCAGTGATAAGATACTTGGTGAACTTGAAAATGTAGTAGGCATGGTCAAGTCGGGTGGTTTCTTATATTTCAGAGTTAATCCAGGAATTCAACACGATAAACCAGCGGCTAAATGGATTAATTTTTATGACTGGGACCCAGTCTTCATTTCAAACGCCGCACAATATCTTAAATGTGATGTCTTAACATTACGACAAGACGATAATAACAGGTTTTATTTCGTATTACGTAAAAAATAACCTATGTTTCCGCTAACGACCAGTATATTGAGTAAATATACGTATGTCACATAAAGAAGCATACAGGTTATTTTGGATGGTCAAAGGACACTTTAACACGTCAGAATCGACAGTGCTATCTTGTGCCGAAGGATATTTTAAACGTGTATGGCGAGCAGGTTGTGACGGAGCACCATTATCAGAATGGGAAGAAGGTTTCGAAGAAGCATATTCAAAAATAATTCAAAAACAACTAAAAACTGTTGACATCCCTTGTCAATTGTGATATCATGTTCGTACAAAAAAGATAAATAAAACTAGTGCAGAACTGCACTTCAATCATGTATAGCAGAGTTGCTAAGGCATGTTCAAAATCTTAAACATTTTAATATAAATTTAATAGGAAATTGGCAATGTCAGCAATTCTTACCCTGTTAGCAGGTACATTCTACGGATTAATAATAGGACTTATACCAAGTGCGGGAGCCACTACTGGACTCGTAGCAATGTTTGGTTTCATAAGTTACTTTGGTTTCGACCCATATTTGGGCGTAATCTTCTGTATGGCTGTAGTTGCATCTAGTACAACAGGTGACACATACGCAGGAATACTATTAGGTATCCCAGGCGCAAACTCAGCCGCGGCAACAATGGTCGATGGATATCCATTAGCACAGCAAGGCAGAGCCACAGAGGCATTAACAGCCGCAATCACAACATCAACATTAAACGGACTATTTTGGGGTACATTAACTTTTGCCCTATTGCCTCAGTATGCAAAACTTATTATGTATTTTGGCATACCAGAATTATGGGCATTTATCTTACTGAGTTTGGCGTGTGTTGGATTTGTCAGTAATAGATTTTGGTTTAGAAGTATCATAGCAATCTGTGTAGGTATTGGAATAGGATTAATAGGCACAGACCCAGAAACGAATATGGACAGATTTACTATGGGATGGGAATATCTAGGTGATGGTGTACAACTTATGCCACTAGTTGCTGGTCTATTTGCTTTTCCTGAAATCATTGCTGGTTGGCGCAGAGGTAACTCTATTGCTACTTTAAGTGGCGAAGAAACACATACGCATCAGACTTGGGAAGGTATTAAAGCAGTTTGGAAATATAAATGGGACGCACTACGCGGTGGTGCAATAGGCGCCTTTGTAGGATTTCTACCCGGATTAGGTGGCGCAATGGGAGATTGGATGAGTTACGGTTCAACAGTAGCAAGTCATCCCGAAGAAGAATTTGGTAATGGCAATATGAGAGGCGTTGTAGGTCCAGAAGGAAGCAACAATGCCCAAAAAGCAACTAGTATGATACCAACAGTATTGTTTGGCATACCAGGAGCAAGTTTTGCCGCAGTACTATTAGGACTATTTGCATACTTAGGTTTCGAATTGGGGACACAAGAAATTGCCGCAGATATAAAGTTCTTTGATAGTTTAACATTTGGATTTATGTGGGCGACAGTAATTACTGGTATACTTTGTGTAGCATTTAATAAGCAAATTGCAAAGATAACTTATGTTCCCTACATTTATTACTTCCCATTATTAGTGGGATTTATCATCTGGGCTTGTGTTCAATACACAGGCGGATGGCAAGATTATGCTATATTAGGTATTACTACTTGTTTAGGATTGTTTATGAAGAAGTACAAGTTTAGTAGACCTGCCTTATTAATGGCATTTATACTTGCAATGAAAATAGAGGCATTATCCCTACAAATGTGGTTCATTTACTCAGTAGACACACTAGTAACACGACCACTGTTTTTAGGTATAATGAGTGTAGTTATTATGCTGTTAGTATTCAGTATAGTTAAGAGAAGTAAACTAGAATATGCTTAAGGGTGAACCACACACTTTTAAGTAGTTTTTTAATGTGGAAAATAGGAAAGAAAAATGAAGAAAATCTTTATGGCCCTAGTATTATCACTAGGTATTACAACATCAGCACTTGCTGAAACATTTACATTTGTTGTGCCACAGAAACCAGGTTCTGGTACTACTGTGTGGACAGAAATTGTACTTAAAGAACTGCAAAGGTTTTTGCCAGAGCATACTCTAAAACTTAGGAATTTTCCAGGTGCTAGAGATATTCCAGCGGTAAATGCCTTTCAAAACGAACTAAGATTTGATAACACTATCATTATGGTTTCACATGGTGGTAATGGTGTATCATTTTTACAAGAACAAGTTGATTACAACTATGCTGATTGGGAATCAATTGGTATGATGAACTTAAACATTATTGTTGGTAAAAGACTTGATGCTGATTTAGACAACATTATATTTGCATCTAAGTCAGGTCGTGTTCCAGATGCAATGGGTATGGCTCTATTACTATGTGGTAAACTAGACTCAATTGCTGAATACTCAACTTGTTTCAAATCAAAAGTTAACTGGGTACCAGGATTTGGTAACGGTGGTGACAGACGTTTAGCATTTAAACGTGGCGAACTAACTGTTGACAGAGAAAACCCTGCGGCATACAAGAAGCACATTGCTAAAAATCCAGATGCAGAACTTTGGTTCCATCACGGTATTCTACAAGCAGATGGTTCACACGCAGATGATGTTAACTATCCAGGAAAGCAAATGGAAATCTTATATGAAGCCAAATGGGGCGAAGCACCTTCAGGTCCAATGTATGATGCATATGTTCTAGTTAAGTCATTCCGTGATGCTTTACAAAAAGCATTTTGGGTGAACGCTGGTAATCCTAACGCAGAGTTACTACAAAAAGCATTGTTAGAAATGTCTAAAGACCCACAAGCAATCAAAGCCATTCAAAAGAAAGTTGGTAAGTACGAATGGGTTATTGGTGAAGAAGGTAATGCTCGTAGAGATACACTAATGTCATTTGTTACAGAAGATGCGTTACGTGGCTTAGTTGAATTCTCAAACGATGCGTTAAACATCAAAGCAGTATACAAAGAAAGTATTCTTAATGCTGATGCAGTAGATGTTGTAGAAGAAGAGGAAGAAGGCGGTATTCTTAAGACTATCACTGATTTCTTTAAGAAAGAAGACTAATGAAGTCAAATATATTAGTGATTACTGGGCCACAAGGGTCTGGTAATCACTTATTCTCAAAAGCATTATCTATGCACGATGATGTCTCGGGTTGGGATGACCTGTTAAGAGAGTATTGGATAAACCACGATGCGGCACCGTTTAAAGATATTTGGTCACATCCAGAAACTATTAGTGGACACGATTGGTCGCTAAGTGAGAACTGGGTACTAAGTGTAAGTGGACCATATGTAGATATCATTGACGGACAAAAGCAAACTGTTTATCCAAACTACAAAGAAGTATTAAGCGAACTTAGTAAAGTAGGTAATGTTCAAGTTGGTATTATTGGTAGAGACCAAAATATCATGGGACAAAATCAATTAAGAAAACGAGGAGTAGAAAGTTATCACAACTTTCTCAACAAAGTAGAAGACTTAACAGCACATCCTCACGTGTTTTTAAGTGTAGAACTTTTATACTTGTTTAGGCATCAGTACCTGAAGTCACTAGATGCCTTGCTTGATATTCCTGTAGATGCGAGTGATGAAAGACTTCACTATATTCTTAACAAAGACCCGAATGCTAAATATGTTCATAATGTTGAACATAGTTGGTTAGACAAGCGAAAGAGGGATGGACTATTGAACGATAATAGTTTACCACACGATGAAACAGATGTACAGTAAGAAACAAGATACATCAGTTGTAATCATTAAATACGCAAGTGCGATACTTATACTGATAGCAATGGTTTTACATGTTGCCGGTATAACGCCTTGGAATAGTATTTTACAAATGATTGCCGCAAGTGGCTGGATATACGTTGGTCTTAAGTGGAATGAGAAAGCAATAATTCTTAATTTTCTTCCTCAATTTGCTATCATAATACCTATGTTGATTTGGATATATTTTATAAAGGACACAGGATTGTGAAAAGTAATTGGGAATTAGGTAAAGAACTATCAAACTATCATTTCGATAAATCAATAAAAGATACAGAATCTTATCAAAAATGCGGAAGATTTGTAGGCGATTGGAAAGATGAACTTGAAGAAGCATACAAAACTATGGCTAGTGTCACCTGGAATAACAGGTGGCACAAACACGGCAAGACTGACCCAAGAGGCAATCTTGCACAAAACGAATTAAAAGATATTATTGATGCTGGCGGTGACCCAGCGGTATCAATGTATCAAGGTTCATACACAATTGGACCTGTAATGCAACAGATGATTGACACTATAGGAATGGAAAGTAGTAGACACAAACTACATATTCAAGTAACTGGTGAAGTCGTATCTATGCATATGGATAAACATTACGAAAAAGAAACAAACGGCGGTGAAGCAAGACGCTTCTTAGTTGCATTAGAAGATTGGGAACCAGGACAGATTTTAATCTTCGGTAATCAAATATGTGAACGTTGGACTGCTGGAGATATCATTACGTGGGAATGGAAAGACATGCCCCACGGTACAGCAAATTGTAGTCTACATAAACGACCTATGTTAGCAGTGACAGGCATCGTTACTAAACAGACACAAGACTTAATTGACAACCCAAAATTAAGATATAATTTAGACTAAATATACACGAGAACACTTGACTAATTGCATAGATTGTGCGATAATAACTAATTAAGTCGAAAGAAGGAACATAAATGGCAGTAGGAGTAATTTCAGCAATACCAGAAGAATACACGAAATTAGAATGGGATAGCGAACCAAGAACAGAAATAATCGTAAATAAAATTTTTAAGTTTGGCAAGATGAATGGCATTGATGTCATTGCCGCAGAATGTGGAATAGGTAAAGTAAACGCCGCATTGACTACAGGTTTATTATTAGGACATTTCGGATGTGATAGTATTGCATTTAGTGGAGTCGCAGGAGGCTTAAATCCAGAGTTACAACAAGGTGATATTATTATTGCTGACGAACTCATTCAACATGATTATGGTGCAATTGTTAATGGACAATTAATTAGTTCTATTCCTGGAAGTTTTCCAGCACTAGACGACACTGACGAAGGTGTTGCATATGTCATGCCAGGTAGATTGAAAAATGCGTTAGTAAATGTCATAGGACTAGAACCAAAGTTTGGTCGTATTCTTACAGGCGATACATATTTGGCTTGTGAAAGTACAAGAAAAATGTTTCGTGGACAGTTTGGTGCAGATGCAATTGAAATGGAAGGCGCCGCTATAGCACAAGTATGTTGTGCGTGGCATGTCCCGTTTGTTATTGTAAGAGTGTTAAGTGATTTGTCTGGTGCAGAATCACACTTACAATTTGAAGAGTTTATTGACGATGCGAGTACAAAAGCCGCACAGACAGTAAGTAAAATTCTTCCTATTTTGGAAGAGTGGAAATAATGATTAGCGAGTTTAAAGATACTCCATTTGAGTTAAATAACCAAGAAGTTATAATTGATGAAGAACATTATAAAGTATATCCTGACTTGTGGCCAGCGTGTCCAGGGCATTTATTATTCGTTCCTAAACTAAATACAACAGAATGCATAACAAAAACACTAGGCGAAACAATTGCTTATGGAGATAATTTGGTAAAAACAGGACAGATTGACGGATATCATTTTGGTATGAATATGGGAGAGCCAGCAGGACAATCTGTGATGTGGCCACATGTTCACTTTATACCAAGGCACAAGGGAGACGTAGAAGGTTTTCCTGGAAGTGTAAGATTAGCACATAAAGGACATAGAGGTTCAGAGTATTATGGATTTCATCCAGAATATAAAGATGAATATCGAAGAGTACATAAGCATATAATATGGAAAGATGAGGGAGAGATAGAATGAACAAATCATACGAATCAAAATCGGCAATAATTATCCTTTATGGTTCTTCAGAATATAAAACTTTGGATAAAAAACTAAATGGTCAACTAGATACTATGTGTCAAGCAAATGGTATTGATAGTAAAGATAATTTAGAAACTGAGATGACATATCCATCTAAAGTCAATACACGAGCAATCTGTGTAATCAAAACTGACAAAGACACTGATAACGATTGGAGAAATGTTGGTGGTAAATATTATAACAGATACAAAGAACAAGTAGAACACGTATATTTTGATGATGAAATGCCAAAAGAAGTGTACGATGGTGCTATGTTGTCGAAGTATTCATTCTCTAAATACAAAACTAAAGATAATCCAAGTTACGCAACAATTCACGTTGATGATATAGATACAATAAAAACTCTACATGAGAGTGTATATTTTTCACGTGATTTAGTATCAGAGCCTGGAAATGTTTTATATCCGGCAGAATATGCCAAAAGAATTAATGACACATTGTCGCCTTTAGGAGTTAATGTAAAAGTTTATCATCAAGCACAACTAAAAGAAATGGGCTTAAGTCTACTATTGAGTGTTGGACAAGGTTCAGCAAGAGATAGTTATGTTGTTGTTATGGAACATATGAATGGCAAAAATGGTGATTCTCCTATCGCCTTAGTAGGTAAGGGTGTTACATTTGACACTGGTGGTATTAGTTTGAAACCAGGTCGTAATATGGGCGATATGAAATATGATATGGGTGGTAGTGCCGCAGTAGTTGGGGCAATGCATGCCATAGCAAAACACAAATTAAAAAAGAATGTTGTGGGCATTGTAGGTTTAGTAGAGAATATGCCAGATGGCACAGCAATTAAACCAGGTGATGTAGTTACTTCACTTAGTGGATTAACTGTTGAAAACCTTAACACAGACGCAGAAGGCCGCTTGGTTTTAGCAGATATATTAACTTATGTACAGAATGAGTATAGTCCAAGATGTATAGTTGATTTGGCAACACTAACAGGTGCTATTGTCCAAACTCTAGGACACGAGATGGCAGGACTATTTACGAACTCTACTATGTGGGCAGATGTTATAACGGATGCTGGTAAAGAAGGTGGTGAAGGTTTTTATCGTATGCCAATGGGACAAAATTGGAATAAGATGACTGATAGTAAGATTGCTGATATGCAGAATATTGGTGGTCCATACGGTGGTTCGACAACAGCCGCTGAATTTCTATACAGATTTGTTGACCAAAAGACACCTTGGGCACACTTAGATATTGCTGGTATGGCATGGAATCGTTCAGAGAAAGATACAGTTCCAGTTGGTGCAGTTGGATTTGGTGTAGCAACTCTTTATAACTTAGTAAACTCAGATTTTCCTAGTGAAATGCCAATCGATGAACCTATGAAATACTAATTTTGTATAAATACGTATATAATATAATATACGTAAGGAATACAAAATGTCATTCATTATAGGTTTTACACTTAGGTGGTTACTTAAAGGCTGGATTTTATCTAAATTAGCAATCGTAGTACGCAGACGGTTAATTAAGAAATACAATCTAGAAGCAAAATTCAAACAAACAAAATCAGACGAAAAGATTCGATGGGCAGATTTACGCTGGTATGCCGATTTAGCGGCTAACGTTTATAAAAGCAGAGAGAAAATCCAATCGACTTACGAAAAAGATTTTAAAATCTATGTCAACGAGATAAATGAAATTCGATATATTGTATTGACTGACGATTCTACAAAATCACATTATGTATCGATTCGTGGCACAGCAAACTCCCATAATGCAATGCAAGATATTAATTTCTTTAAAGATAAGAGTAAGAGATTAGGTATCAATCTTCATACAGGATTTCATAGAACAGCAGAAATAATTGCTGATGATTTGCTATCTAGGTTAGAAGAAGACTACAAAGTATGTGTTACAGGACACAGTCTTGGTGGCGCAGTAGCAGTAATAGTTACTTGGTATCTGGACCATGCGAACTTTAATATTGGAGAATGTGTGACATTTGGTCAACCCAAAGTTACTGACTCACATGGTATTAGAACAATGCGTGATAAGATAAAACATACTCGTGTTGTAAATGAAACTGATGTTGTTGCTCTAGTACCACCTACAGGAACACACAGACATAGATACGCTCATAGTGGAAAATTAATTAAATTACTAGATGATGGCAAATTCTGTCATCTTCAAGAACCAGATAGTTTGAACTTTGGAGTCAATAGTTTCTGGTTATTCGCGGCAAGAGAAAGTTTCTCTTTCTATGAAATTGGAAAAGAACTACCAGACCACTACATGACTAACTATATTGATAATATGAAAATGTGTTCAAGTAGTAAATCTGGTGAAGAAGTGTTATGGAAAGATAGATTACAACATATCAAACATGAGGGGATGCTAGGTGAATTTGGTAAGAAAAAATGAAAGTAATAGTTGGCGGATGCAGTGTAAGTGATTATACTGGTGCTGATGTTGAAAGAGTATACGGTGAAATATTAGCAGAAAAAATTGGTGCTGATTATATTCATCATGGCGCAGGTTGTGGAAGTAATTACAGAATTTGGAGAGTCATTACTAAAATGGTAATGAACAATGAAATAGATAAAGATGATATTGTATTAATTCAGTACACAAATGTGAACAGACAAGAGTTTTGGAGTGCCAATATAGCAAATGAAAACTATCGATTTGACGAACATAAAAAAATTGAAATAAGAGAACAGAAATATAATGGCGATATAATAAGATGGAAGTTAGACGCCCACACATGGCACAAGACCTATGATGAAGAACAAAAGTTTTTTAAACTTAAACAAGATTTTTTCACATCATCGGAATTTGATGAAGAAAAATTTGAATATAATCACTTTCTGTTTCATAATCTTATGATGAGTAGAAATATAAAAGTTGCTTATTTTGTTCCTGACGGTGACGGCGGCGGTCAAATGGGTAACTACAGCGGCAATAATATTCATCTTTTTAATAAAAATGGAGAGATACATATCACTAATAGCATGAGTTTTGAATATCCAGGCGCATACTTGGGAGACCCAGGACATTTTAATCAACGTGGACACGAATACGTTGCAAGATTATTAGAGAAATTTATAAAGAAAAAACAATGGATATAAACAAGGAGAAGTAATGGCAGAACAACAACACATTCAAGACCCATTTTTGTACAAATGTACAATACAACGTATAGTTGATGGAGACACAGTAGATGTTAATATTGATTTAGGATTTGGTATTTGGTTATATAAAGAAAGAGTTCGTGTAGCAGGTATTGATACACCTGAAAAGAGAACAAGAGATAAAGTTGAAAAGATATTTGGATTGGCAGCCACTGCCAAAGCACATACATTGATTCCAGAAGGTTCAAACTGTATAATTAGAACTCGCAGAGATAAAGCAGGAAAATATGGTAGAACTATGGGCGATTTTGTAATGACAGATGGCAGATTATACACAGAAGTTATGGTAGAAACTCATCATGCAGTTCCTTATGAAGGTCAAGCGAAAGCAGATGTTGAAGCGGCACATCTAAAAAATAGAGAAATTTTAATAGAATCTGGTGAAATAACGGTTGACATTTAGTAGTTAATTATGGTATAATAGTTGTAAATAACAATACAATAGGTATAACATGACTGAAACACCAGAGACTCCAAAATCACAAGTTGAAGAATCTGCTGAATATGAGAACCTAATGGAACTCAATGAGCAGAACAAAAAACAAGCAGAAGAAAATCCTGATGCTTTTCAAAGTTTATTTGAAGTAGAAGAAGTTGAGATAGACCCAGACCATTGGACACAACACTGGAAAGGAATGCCAGAGTTCAAACAAGAAGACAATGGTCCATGGAAAACAATCAAAATGCATTTTCGAAACGAAGAAGACTTTAACGAATTTTCAAAATTGACTGGAAATAATTTATCTAAAAAAACAAAAAGTGCTTGGTATCCGAAATTAGAGATTACCAAAAATGCGTTACTACGTTGGATAGAAGATGACGACGGAGACGAAGACGACATACCATCAACGTATGACGAAGACAATGAAGAGGTGTAAATGAGAACAGCACCAAAATATCCAGTTTATATAATTTCTAAAACAAGACATGAATCTATGTTCACGTCAAGGTCTTTATCACGTATGCGAATTAATCATTATATCGCAGTAGAGCCACAAGACTATGATAATTACGATAAAGCATTAGACGAATTCAATATTAGACCCTATGTTACATTATTAGTATTGCCATTCAGTAACCACGGTGATGGTCCTGGTAGAGCAAGAAACTGGTGTTGGGACCACTCGATGGAAGTTCTAGGTGCAAAACGTCACTGGGTATGTGATGATAATATTGCAGACTTTTATAGACTTCACAATAATCAACGTATTCGTGTTGAGTCTGGTGTGATGTTTAAGGTTATGGAAGACTTCTGTGATAGATATGAAAACATTAAGATTGCAGGTCCACAGTATCGTTTCTTTTGTGCGGCAGACCAATCATATCCACCTTATGTAAAGAACACAAGAATTTATTCTACACTTCTAATCGAAAATGATTGTAAGTATAGATGGAGAGGCAGATACAATGAAGATACTGATATCTGTCTAAGAGTTCTTAAAGATGGCGATTGTACGGTACAGTTCAATGCTTTCTTACAAGGCAAAGCCGCGACTCAAACAGTTAAAGGTGGTAATACTGAAGAATTTTATCATGCTGAATTTACGGAAAATGAAGAGTTTAAAAAGACAGGTTATAATACTGATGGTACTATAAACAAGTCACAGATGTTAGCAGATATGCATCCAGATGTTGCGAAAGTAGTTTGGAAATATGGAAGATGGCATCATTATGTAGACTATTTACCATTCAAAAAGAATATGTTAAAGTTAAAAGATGATGTAGTATTGCCAGAAGGTATAAATAATTATGGATTACAATTGAGAACATATTCAAGTGTACAAGAATTTGAACAAGAACAAGAGGTTACTACAAAATAAAAACAGGCTGGGATAGCACAATTGGTAGTGCATCTGATTTGTAATCAGAAGGTTGTAAGTTCGAGTCTTACTCTCAGCACCATATTTAAACCGCGGCTATGATGTAAGGGTAGCCTCTCTCGTTGCCAACGAGAATGTACGAGTTCGAATCTCGTTAGCCGCTCCAAATCCTAAGTAGTTCAGTTGGTAGAACACCGGACTGTTAATCCGTATGTCGCTGGTTCGAGTCCAGCCTTGGGAGCCAATTTGGAGGGGTGACAGAGCGGCTTAATGTACCGGTCTTGAAAACCGGCGTACCTTCATCGGTACCGTGGGTTCAAATCCCACCCCCTCCACCAGTTATTTGACAAAAAGATATAAACCATGTATAATACATATTATGAAAAATAAAAATATAAATTCTCACACAACTACCAATTTCTTTAATTGGTGTTTTTCGCACGTCTTGTGTAAAGGGAGTTTAATGTAATTATAATAAGAAACTAGAATAATAACTTTAAGCCCTCTTTATGAGGGCTTTTTTTATGGGCAACATAGTTCAGTTGGTAGAACAAAGGACTGAAAATCCTTGTGTCACTGGTTCAAGTCCAGTTGTTGCCACCACGTTGGCGTGGCAGAATGATTATGCGACGGACTGCAAATCCGTTTATATAGGTTTGATTCCTATCGCCAACTCCAATAGAGGTGAAGTGTTACGGAAGCACGATGGTCTCCAAAACCATAAGCCGGGGTTCGACTCCCTGCACCTCTGCCACTTGACATTGGGTCTCCAATGTGTTAGTATATAAGAGTAGCAATAGTGCTACAATACACAGAAACATACACACAGGAGAAATATATGGTTTCAAATAAGAATGCGTATGAGATACGCACAGAAATCCTTAGCATGGCGCAAGGTTTTGTTATGGACAAGTTTCACAACAAACATCAAAAATGGCTAGATTCAACAGATAGACATCCAGAAACGGGTGCTATATTATCTACTGAAGATAGTCCAGATTATCCTACAGCGGATACTATCCTACGAGAAGCAGAGAAGTTATATTCTTTTGTTGAAAGTAAGTAGATAGATTAAGCCACCTTCGGGTGGCTTTTTTATTGTTCTTGGATGTGTTGATAGATTTTTTTGAGTAATCGTTTGATTACAGGATGATTTGTGTCCCAATTGAAAAGAGCAAAGTAAGCCAGTAAGTCAGGACTTAAGAATTGTCCTACTTTAGTTTTGAATTGTGCTGTTTTCTTAGCCATTCTTAGTAAGTCTACTGCACCATCTTTTCCTACTTTACGTATAAATTCATCTCCGATGTTCATAGCATAGGCTTCGATTTCATCTGGACGGCTCATATATTCTAATTCTGAACCTTTATCATTTACATATCCATCAGCACCAGGATGATAATCCCTATCTCGGTGTTGTTTCATATGAAGAAGTTCATGTTTCAAAGTATCTTTTAATCTGTTTAAGAAATACTTTTTACTGTTCTTTGACCAAGTAAAACTTTCTGGTCCATCTTCACTGAACACTATTCTAATGAATACTGATGGTTCATGCCCATCTGATTCTTCATCTTTTTCTGGGTCATAGTGGGCACCAATTGTTAGTTCGCCCTCTTTTAAGTCAGGAACTCTTATCACATTCACTTCAGCCATAGGAAAATGTTTTTCTACAACTGTGATGATTTCTCTGAAAGATTGAGTGCCATTGATATCTTTAGCGATACCACTCATATCAAACTTAAAGTCATCTGGTGTTATGATTTCGTTGATTAACATGTTACCAAGCCTTACAAGACCAGTAACGTGCTTTTGTTTTAGGACCAGGATTTTTGCAGTTATGTCTTGCACGAAAACTAGCACGTGCTTTAGGGTTAGACTTACGAATTTTCATAGTCTTTTCACCTTTTGATTTAGCACTTGTTCCGCCGTGTCCAAAATTTACTTTGATAACGTTACCTTTATCATTGTTGACGTATACTTTAAACTTCTTAACATCACCACGCATTGGTTTGTTTAGTTTAACTTTACGACCTTGGTATTCCGCTTCAAATAAATCATTTTCATCTTCGCTATATGCAAGATATCCAAACTCTTCATGGAAGTCTTGGTTATCTTCTAAAGTGATTTCTTCAACGATTGTTGATTCTTGTAATAATTCAGTTAATTTCATATCTATATTTCTTTGTTGATTGATTAACTGTATTTATCTATAATTAACTTTTGTATACTTTATTCATACCCTTAATTCTTTTTTCAATTTTCTCACGGTGCTGAATTAATTTTCTGGCATCTCTCTTCTTTTTCTTTATACGTCTAAAAACTTTACCCCATGCTCTCTCATGTAAAAAGTACACGACAAACTTTATTAGGGCGTCAATAGATGCAATAGAACCAGCAACTGTCATATTGCCAGTAAGTATGAATGATATGATAAATGTTATACACACCGACAATAGACGGTATGATAATGACTTATATAAGTGAATATGCAGTGCTTTCATAGTTTTCTCCTCTCTCATATGTATTTATAGAGTATATTTGATGAAATATATGCTTATTTTTCAATAATTTAGTCAAAAAAGCGTTATTTTACGTGAAAAACTTGACAATATGTACAAATCTGCTATAATGGTTCTATGATTTGATTTTTTCACTAGGCGGGAGATAGGATGTGGATACCGTGACATATGCAGAAGAATTGCGTAGTATTTTCAATCGTAATGCTTATTCAACACTCATTTCAGAAATGGGTACACAGTTGAATGATAGAAAGGATAGATTCGATAAGAGCGATATTATCGAACAGGCAGTGGCAGTATATTCAGGCGATAGACTCGCATGGGTAGACTTAATTGGTCGTGACCATGTTGATTCAGTTACTGGATTTGACTTAGAGTTCAAATATGTGTCTGATGGTTTGTTTACCAAAGTACAAAAATTGCCAAAAGAAATTGTGACTGTAAAATTAAAGAATAACTTGGGTGCCCATAAGGGAACAACAGTTGATAATCCAGCAGATTTTTATATGATTGGTCAACAAGATGCAATTGCAATAATCAGTTGGGAAGATATTAAAGAACACCTTGTCGCAGTTTCAGATGGTATTGAAGCAAGAATTCCATTTGACAAACTTAGTTTCATTTTTAAGTGTGAAGACATTGATTATAGTGATAACACAATTGAATGTGATTATAAGCAAATTAAAATGGATGCACAAAGAACATTAATTGAAACATTTTTATAAATATGAATGACTTAAGAAAGGTAATAAATGAGTAATAAGTACACATCGGGACCAGGTCCATTAGACGGAACTAAGAAAGTTGAAAAACAACCCGATACAACTGAGAAACGTGAGAAACTCAATGATAAAATTAAGGCACTAGATTCCTCTAGAGTTTTTAAAAAGATAACACCAAAAGGTGATTTATCATGGTATGTCAAGTGGATTTCAGTTATTCTTATATTAGTGGCAACATCGGCCAGAGCAGTAGGAACTATACCACATATTGATTTATGGTTTGGTTTTTTCGGAACAATTGGATGGTTCTGGGTTGGATATCTCTGGCATGACCGAGCCCTTATCGTGTTAAATGGTGTATTAGTTACTCTTATAGGCATAGGCCTAATGAAGTTTTATTTTGGAGTATAATAATGGGACATTTTATTAAATTTACATTTACTGCATTTGATAAGGATTTTTCTGTTCACGTTGATGATAAAGATATATCAACTCCTGTAAAAATGCTGAATGAAAAAAGTAGAGCAATGGGAAAAGCAAATAGAGAATTTTTAGATAAATTCTTAGACGATGGGATTGACCCTTTTCCAGGTTGGTGGACTGAATCTTCACCTACAGATTTTTACTGGTCAACAGGAAATAATTTTGACTAAAAACTCAGTTGTTAACTGGGTTTACAACATTATAAATAGATTAGTTCGCAAAAAAACGTTGAAAAACTTGACATTTATCATTGGTTCTGATAAAATGGTTACATAAAGTTAAAAAATTGAGGTTATTATGGATATAGGAAGTGTAGCATCAAATATAGTATTAACAATTGTGGTTGGGTTTTTCGCAATAGGCTTGTTATCTAATGTTTTGTTTCTAGCATTTGTAGAAGAAAACGACAAGTTAAATAAAGAGATTTCTCTAGATTAGATTATACTTGAAAAAATAATTTAACTAGGAATTAGTCGAGGGTTTTCCTATCGTTTCAAAGCGATAGTGTTGCCTTTGATATCGTATGTCTCAGAAATAAGACATATGCATCCGCACTGATGTAAAACTACTTTTTAATATAACAGGAGTAACATATGTTAGATAAAATCTTACGCTGGGTTTCTGGCGCAACAGAGGCTGGTATTTCACTTATCGGACTTGCTATCGTACTACAAATAGTATTTGGCGGTTCTGTACCTTTCTTAGGTGGTGACGTTATCGGTACTGTAATTGGAATAGTTGGGCAACTTGGCTCTGCTGGTCTAGTTGGATTAATTTCTGCGGCTATTTTGTGGAAACTATTTTCAAAAGATTAATCCTAATATACGCAACAATTGGTATATTGAATTGAGATGCTCGTAATGAGCATTCTCAATTCTCAACGGTTTCGGTACTTCCGAAAAAAGTACCACCTCATTCGCAATTATTATCAATATAAATAGTTCTAGTATTCAGAGGATTATATGAGATGAAAATACATTGCATAAGTGATACACACACCCGACATCGGGAAATAGAACTACCTGGTGGAGATGTGTTAATTCACGCAGGAGATATAATGTCTAGTTCAGACCCAAGTCAAATAACAGAATTTTTAGTATGGTTCAGTCAACAGAAATATACTACAAAAATCTTTATTGCGGGCAATCACGACCACATTTTTGAGAAAAAGCCAACTCTTATTAAGAAAATTCTTAAAATGTTTCCATCACTCATATACTTACAAGATTCCAATGTAACAATAGACGGAATTAAGTTTTATGGTGCTCCTTGGATTCCAACGAATAAATCGGATAAAGCATTTTCTTATTTAAGAGATTCACTTGCGGTTGCCAAATCACATTGGTCTAAAATACCAAATGATACAGATGTTCTCATAACTCATGGTCCTGCATATAATAAATTAGACAAAATTATGAAACCAATTAGAGCAGACCAAACAAAACTTAATTTAGGCTGCCCACAACTTGCTGAAAGAATAAAAGCAATCAACCCACAACTTCATATTTGTGGACATATTCACTCAAGTCAAGGAATACTTGATATAAGTGAACCAACAACTACTTATATCAACGCCGCTAGTTTAGGCGAAGATTATCAGTATTCTAATAAAAGGAGATTTATAGAATGGGAAATTTCAAAAATCACATCAGAGATTGGACTTCAAGAAAATGGCATAACACTCACAATTGGAAAACAGGAACAGGCAAATTAATTAAACGTACACTTGCGAAAGCAGAACGTAGAAAAGTTAAGAAAGAATTACATGAACAAATGGACAAAGTATAAAACATCACACGAGGGCGTAGGAACATTCGTATCTGTTTGGCTAGATGAAGACAATGGACTAGTCAAAAGAACGTTTGATGGTGACCATTGTGGTGAAGGCATATCTAAACGAACAAGTAAAGCAGATATACTATTCAAAAATGAGGTATACTGGTTGACTTTTCCAGAATTATATAGAAGCAAATTCTTACCAGAACTCATCGATATTGATGAAGAATCAAAAACCATAATTCAACGATATTATGGACCTAATCTACTTGATTATTATCCAGATAAATTTCCTATTTCTAATCTCTCTGAGCAGATTTTAGAGATGTATAGGTTCTTCCATGAAGTGGGAGTTAACAAATTGAATGGTGCGTTATCTAATATGTCACTCAATGGTGACCAAGTTATTGCGTTTGATTTCAAGTGGGCAAGACCAGCCCCAAAGGCAAATGCAAAAGAAGTAAAAGCATTTAGAAAATGGCTTACAAAACTTGACCCAGATTTAGTAGAGGAGTTAGTTAAGATTAAGTCTTCTTCTGTAGTTTCTGATAAAGTCTAGCAGTTCTATCCATAGTTACCAGACCGTTGTATCTTTTGTCTCTAGGAACATATGAAGATTTCTTAGGGATATGATGGTTTGTTAATCCAAAAGCATTTAGTAATTCTATATTTTTATCATACCAATCATCAAATGCATCTCTGAACTTTTTGACATCTAAACCAAATTCATTTTCAATCCACTTTCCGTTTCCTATATCATTGAAGTCGTATTCAGATACTCTCAGTTCATTATAAGGAATATCTGGTGGAATATCAAACGTAGTGTCTGTATCTTCGTTTATGAAATCAGAGAAATATAACTTATGAAGCATTTCTTTAGTATTGATTTTTTCAGCAGAAACACTAGACATATCTAATCCATAATTATCTGGTTGTAGTGCCATAGAAATTGTATTATTATATAATGGAATATTGTCGTCTTCAATAATTTTAGATAGGTACTTCTTCACAGTTTCTATAGAATTATGTGTTGCATCTTTTTTCACTTCTTTATGATTTATTTCTTCTAGGAATGGGTCATCTCCTTTTGATAGATGTGATAGTATTGAGATTCTTTTTATCTTTTCTTCTTTTGAGTACACATGAAGTGTTTCATTTTTTGCTAAACATAGCATGCCACAATGTGTTTGCCATTCTCCTGGATTAGTACGTATCATTTTTGAATCTTTAAACAATGTTAATTCATCGTAAAGATTATGAACTTTAACTAGATATCGCATATCTTCGTGCTTGTCTAGTTCGATTAATGTATTGAAGTCGTGTTCTGGATATCCATAGCAATCAGTCTTTAATCCTGTAAGTATTTTTTCTGCTAGTTCTGTGAAGTTTGATGCACCAGTTATTCCTAATGATTCAGATTTCATGCCTGTATATAAAAAATAGTGGCAAAAGATAGTATCAGCAAAGTAATGTTTATTTGTTCCACCATCCCAACCCAGCATATAGAAATCTTCCATTAGTTTGGCATCTTTCTGTTCAATGATACTTGGGACATTATCTGTTAGATAATTTAGAATAAACTCGCCACCCATTCCACCAAAATAACTATAAAAAATAAACTTATGTTTATTTCTTTCTAGCAAAGTTGCTAGTTCGTCAATTGTTAGGGATTGTTTATCTTTACTGGATTTAACTACAGAACGTAGTTCTTCAATTGATTTGAATTTAGTCATTACTCAACCTTTAGTAATTAATTTCTCATTAGTTGACTTATATGCAATGAATTAATTGCAATATATCTTGTTTCATCTGTACTATTTTCAATTTTGTGCCATGTATTCCAGTTATTCAAAAAGAATACACCAGTGTTCTTTTTAGTCGGACTTTCATACCATATATCTTCATTTCCTACTTCATATGGATAATTCAAAAATTTTGTTCCGGTTCCTTTTGGATTATCATGAAGATTTAAAATTAATACTCCAATTATTTCTCTGTTATCAATATGCGGACCCATAGAAAATCCTGATGAATCTTTTATGATATTAACATATCTGTGTGGTTCGTCCCAAGTAAAACAAAATCCACTAGGCCACATTCTTTTGACTTCTGGACATTGTTTCATACATTTTTCACTACGCAAATATTCTAATATTTGTGAAGTTCCTTCCTGCCATTTTTTACCAAATTCGGTTTCTTCTTTTGGTAACCTCACCGGTATACGCTTTTTAGAAACTTGAAGAATAGGTTCTTGTTCTCTTTTTTCAGGAAAAGATATATTTAATTCAGAAGTTTCAAATCCTGATAACTCCCAAACTGGATGGTCTTCACTCACACTCTCTATTTTTAACATTACTTATTCTAACTTTAGTAATTAATTATAATTCTATTGATGTTTTAACTCCAGGAGAGGCGATATCCATCGCATATAATCCTGCTAATATCATTGAAAGTATTTTTTCTAAACTTAATCCTACAACAGCGATTGAAGGCAACATAGGAGATAATAGCATTAGAATCATAACTCCTAATCCTATCATTCTTGGATGGGCACGAAAGAAACCGAAGAATTTTTTTATTATTGGTGTTTTTACTTTTTCATCATTACCAAGTTTATCTTCAAGTTTAGACATGTAATCTTCCATGTCTTTTGTTCTTTCTTCGGTTGGTTCTGGTTGTTTTTTGAATTTGTTTACTGCTTTTTGTAAAAGTGTTTGGCTAAGTCTTTCAGCATCCATACTTCCATCTTCGAGTAATGGAATATTTCTTTTAGCCCATTTCTCTAACTCATATAGAGTTTCAGATTTTGTAATCTCGCCAATTCTCATCTTATTTCTTAACGCAGTTATTTACACGTACACCTTTTGAGTTTAATTTAGTGCCATCTTTTTTATAGCCATCCCAACATTCTGGGTCTAAACGTTGTTTTTCTTCGTTAGTCTTTTTCTTAAGAAGTCCTAAATCGTCTAGTCTACGAACAATCATACCTCTGACATCTGCTTTAGGGTCTTTTTCTTCCATAGCATCTAACTCATCGAATAGTTCATCGTCACCAAGAAGATGATAAATCTTATCATGGGCTCCAGCGGCAGGTAATTCTTGTTTCATTAAGTCTTTTAGTTCTTTGACTTTCTCTGGAGTATCAGGAATTGACCATGTGCCTTCTGTGACTGTTTCTTCCTTTACGTTTTCTTCTACAGCATCTTCGTAGTCGCCAACTGCACCAGACTTTTTAAGTAAATGTTCTATTTCACTTATTGGTGAATCACTTTCGTGGTAAATCCACATAGCAACCTTGTTAATTAATTCTTCATCCTGAGGTATACCAAGTTCGTTGTATTCGTTTACACCTTCATCAGTTTTCTCTTGGCCTTCCATAACATCTTCATCCCAGTATTGGTCTGATTTGATTGGTTCTCTTTGTGCGTCATGTTTGTCATAAACATCAACAATAATTCCGTGGTCATTTGAAGAAACTACTACATTGTAGTGTTCAGTTTCGATATTGTCTTGGTCGTCCGCACTAATTTGTGCTTCGTTATATGCTCTAACACCCTCATCAGTTTTATTCTGTAGATTTTCCAGAACTCTTTTCCAAGATAGAATGTCTTTGTTGTCATTATGTGCCATAATATTTCCTTGTACGATATGTTAAATGTATTTATCTTATTACTTGACTTTTGATACTGATTTGTGGTATAATTGTCTTACTATGAAAATAAAACACAAACCACAGTTCAATATAGAGAAAGTAACGGCTCATTATACGAAAAAAGATGGTGTACCAGTGCATTATGTATGTACATCGGACTTAGATGAGAGTGATAGACCGTTTGATATCTATTATCGTGATACTCCTCATCCTGAGCATAATAACTTTTATTTCGGATTATATGCAGATGATGAAGATAGAATGATGATATGCAAAGCAGATTCTATTGAAAAATACCAGTTTGGAATGATATCTGACCAAGATGAATGGGTATACAGCCGAAGTCACCATGATTTAGTTGAAACAGACTCTGGAAATATTGACGGTGGAAGAAAGTATATTAAACGAGGTGGCGATTTAGATAATCAAAAACATGTAGTCGCTAAAATAGTAGATGGTGAATTTGTAACTGGAGAGAAAAATGTCTAATATAGTTGATAACTATTATAACTTACCCGAGGTAGAAATCTTTGATGACCCAAATATGACTGATGATGAAAAGAAAGATGCACTGGGAAGTCTTTTACAGCATCAACGAAGAAAAGGAATGTTCTCAATATCGGGCGCAAATCAACCAGAAGACCCATTGAGAACAATTGAACAAGATATACTAGCACTCATTTTATATTGGGATGACACAGACACTCATCCGCCTGCTAGTCATGGCGGTTCTAAGTACAATTATTGGTGTAATATTCTTCGTGATTCTGCAAGATGCCAAGGTTCACAACCAGATGCAACGCCTCGACCTGATTATAATTTCCATGAAATTGTAATGACTCCTAGACCACAAGACATCGAACGTGCAAAAAAGATTATTGATTATTATAAAGTAAAGTTATCTCATAGAGCATTGACTGGAGATATACCATTATCTGAATATGAAATTAAATTAGGTAATTTTATCAATACAAAACCAAACCAATTTAAGTTTGATGAATTGGGAGTTGTTGTAAGATTGCCAGAAACATATAATGTCGATTTGATATTTGATAGATTTATACAAGATTATGATTCATTGCCACCTTATGAACCTGAGTGGACAACTGATATTCCTACACCGCCAACGAAGAGGTCACTTGTTCTTAACTTTGTAAGAAAAGTAAATGTTCTTGGTAATAGAGAGAACAATATTCGTTACTATTTTGAATGTGACAAAGAATTATATTGTATGAGATTTCCAGAAAATAACTCACTATTAAATGTTCTTGATATTGTATTAGAAAATAACAACAATACATTAAAGATATCAGCGGCAACTACGCCAACTGTACTTTATGCAAACAGTAAGTTTTGGTATAACACTATTCGTGATGGCTGGATATTAGAGTAGTATGATTAAAGATAATGACGATGAACTAATGGTCATCACCATGGAAGAATGTGGTGAGTTAATTCAGGCCTGTTCGAAAGCCATGAGAACTAGAGAGTACAGTAGTCAGCAATTAACCGAGGAAGTCGGTGATGTTATGTGCATGGTAGGATTACTTATGCAATACGGACTCATTGACGAAGAAGAAGTTGAAGAAAGAGTAAACGTGAAACTTGCCAAATTGGCAAAGTGGAGTTACCTAGTAGAAGATACAGATGAATACAAGGAGATAAGAAATGACAATAGAAGACGTAATACCAAGCGAGGCAACCGAACTAGAAGATGAGTTTGTATACGCAGAATTACAAACTCAACTACAAAAAGAAGTCCTTGAAGTAACATTTACAAAAGTAAATGGTGATAAACGTGTGATGAACTGCACATTGATGGAAGGAATTCTACCATCAAATCCTACAGAAGAAGCCAAGAAAGATACTAAGAAGAAAGTTAATGAAGACATCTTAAGTGTTTGGGACATAGATGCCAATGGATGGCGTAGTTTTCGTGTTAAGAATATTACACGAGTAAGACAACATGCTTTACAGGGTGGAACGAATGCTTAATATTTTTGATGTGGGCGGAGAGGTTATCAAAGATAACGAAGTTTACAAACTCAAAGATAATACAACACTAAATAACTTAGTTGTAAGTTCAACGGAGATGAAACCGCACCAGACTACAAACGGACATAAACATCCTGGACAAGAAGAAGTTTATTACTTTGTCAAAGGTACAGGAATTATGTACTTAGATACTGTTCCTAGAGATGTAGGACCTGGTGATGTTGTGTTAATAGAAGACGGTGTACATCATAGAGTTGAATCTAGTGAAGAAGGATTATATTTTGTTTGTGTATTTGATGGGAATAGAAGTCATTAATGAGTAAAAGATTCTTAGCGATAGTAGACCCGTGGGCAAATATATTGCCACATGATGCTGATAATTACCCTCATTTGCAATCTGATAGTGAGATTCAATATCAATTGATACATAATCAATTATCCAGATTGAAAGTTTTATTTGATGATATTATAGTTATTTCATCTGGGTATCCAATTCATCCTTTGTTTGCCGAACTTGTTACAGTTAGTAACGTTATTACAAGTGGATATTTAGAAGATAAACAAGATTGGAATATGTGGGTGTGTGGATTCCATGATGGAAGGTGTATACAAGGTAAAATCGAAATGGTGGTGGAACACTATAAATGGAATTATAGTCGATTTCATGTTGTACAGAATCTTTCATTTACTTATCCAAAAGATGCAAAGAGAATTTTCTATAAACAGGATTGGATTGAACCCATAGCAAAAAATGTTAAGGTGTATGATTGGGATTATGTAGATGAGTTTCACCTATGTGGTACCAATGCTATATATGTTTGGGATATGGATAGATGAGTGATGAAAATAGGTGGGATATGATAATAGATTGGTCGTTAGAAACAGTTAAAAAAGAAGTTGATAAAATAACATATGCTGAAAGTGATAAGTATATGGATGGCTTCACCACTTGGGGATGTAAGAAAGATTTGTATGAAATTCTTTGGTATGTTGAGAATGCATTAGATAAATGTGGAACATATTCAAACGAACAAGATTTTATTGATGAACACGAAAAAGAATTGATGTGGGATATATTGAAAGGTAAGAAGAAATGATACTAGTTGTAGGATGTGGCTTTGTAGGTGAAACAGTAGCAAAGTCATTAGAACAGAACGGGCAACCAGTTATTCGTATTGACCCAAAGTATAATGATAATACAATTGATATGTATCTAGGTACTCCTGGATTAGGAGCAATAGTTTGTGTTCCAACTCCTACTGTAGATGGCATTTGTGATGATAGTATGATACGAGAAGTGCTTGAAGAATTAGGTGACGTTCCAGTTCTTCTCAAGTGTACTGTACCACCTGATATGTTAGCAACATATTCTAGTAATGTTACATACAATCCAGAATTCTTACGAGCGAAGACAGCCGAAGATGACTTTAAAAATCAAAAACATTTTATACTTGGTGGGACAACTAGAGGCTGTTATTTCTGGGAACAGAAGTTCGGATATCTTGAGAATGTAGAATTTATCAATACTGATAGAACAACTGCAAGTATGGTCAAGTATCTACACAACAGTTGGTTAGCAACTAAAGTTGCATTCTTCCATGAGATAATGAGAAATGTAGGCGACAAGTACAATCATAAAGAAATGATTGATATCCTAGGAAAGTTTGAAAACATTGGACCTTCTCATATGATGGCACCGAATGATGATGGCGGTCTAGGTTTTGGCGGACATTGTTTTCCAAAAGACACAGAAGCATTCTTAGATTTTACTGGTAGTGAAATATTAAGAAAAGTTATTGAAGTGAATAATAACTTAAAATGAAACTAGGTTTTACTCTTGGTCCTTGTGTTCGGGATATTCTACTTGATAACGTCAAAGATGAAGACGTAGCATTTATTATTGTTGACGAGTTCTTTTCATGGAATAGTCATCCAGATGATTCTAAATCAGTTATTCAAAATCACATTATGCTTAAACAATTTGATGAACAGGTCGTTTATAATCAAATTGATATTCTTCATTTCTCTGGCAAACTAGTCAAAACAACAAATAATGATATGCCTTCTCTTTGGTCAGAGTTCTCAAATAAAAACAATCAATCAATTGGAATATGGTGCGATATCATTGTTTCTCCAGAACTTTCTACACCAGCAGTAAAAAGTGCATGGGAACACTATCAAATGGTCGCAGGTCTCTGTAATAAATAAAAAACTTGACATTTGTTAAGAAACCATGTATAATACTACACTGATTTAACATTAACAAGAGAGGTATCTATGATATACGGAATTGGTGTCGATATTGTCGAAGTCGAAAGATTCCGGAACATCATTAAACGGCGTGATGATAAATTTGCAAAGAAAGTATTATCAGATAAAGAGTATAATACTTACTTGAAGTCGAACAATAAAGAAACTTATCTGTCTAAATGTTGGGCAGTTAAAGAGGCATTTGTCAAAGCAATGGGAACTGGATTTACTGGTATATACAAGAAAGCAGATATATCCTATTGTTCATCAGACAACAGTCGACCTTTTATTGAACTATCGAATGATATTGAAAATGAAATAAAAAATCTCAATATTAACATAAACTTAAGTGTAAGTGATGAGGTAAGCAATGCTATTGCTTTTGTTGTACTTGAGTCATTATAATTAACTATTAACGAAGAGGAATATATGAAAACTATGCTAACACACTTTAATATAGACAATTCTGATAAATATGCTAGTACATTGAGAGGAGACACCGACATGGAAAATGGTAATTTTATGACGAGTAGAACTCGTGATAGAATACTCGCCGACATCCAAAATATGGAAGATAGAAAACCTGAAATATCAGCAAGAATTGGTGATGCAAGATTACAAGGCGGGTTAGAAGAAAATGAAGAACTGTTAATGGCATTGGAAGATATGCAACGCATTGACATGGAACTCGGCCGTTACAATGAAATGCTCCAAGATGTACAAATCATACAGCCATTGCCTCCAGGCAAAAAGAAAAAAGTCGTAATTGGGACAACAGTGTCGATTATGAACACAGAAACAGAACAAGAATTCACTTATACTATTCTAGGTGTTCACGATTCTGACCCATCAAACGGAATTATTAGTTTTAAATCCCCTATGGGAAGAGAACTTTTATCACGTGAAGTAGGTGACGAAATAGAAGTGAACAATTCAGAGTACGAAATCATTAAAATTGTTGCAAAAAAACTACAATAATTGCAATAATTCAACAATCAAAAACTTGACAATTTTACCATTTATGCTATAATTGGTGTATAACTTTGTTTAAATGAGAGTAAAAAAATGAGAAAAATACTTGTATGTTCGGTGTTGATTATTGCTGGCTTAACTGCTTTCGCAGAAAATCTATACCCTACTAAAGCAGATGACACTCTAGTACAACTAGATAATACGCAATTACATTGTTTAGCACAGAATATTTATTTTGAAGCGGGAAATCAAAGCCTCGAGGGGATGGCCGCAGTTGCAGACGTGACATTAAATCGTGTACAAGAAGACCGTTATCCTGATACTGTTTGTGAAGTGGTCAAACAAGGTTTACAACATCCAAACGGTGCAATGAAACGTAATATGTGCCAGTTTAGTTGGTATTGTGATGGCAAAAGTGATAGAGTTCCAAACATTGCAAATAATAAAACTTGGCAAAATGCAGAGTTTGTAGCAAAAGCGATGTTATTAGAATACAATATGACCGAAGAAGGCAATTACTTTGGTATCACTTGTGGAAGTACTCACTACCATGCGAACTATGTTGTTCCAGACTGGATTGAAGACCGAGGTATGAATAGAACAAAGCAGATTGGTAAGCATATATTTTATAAGTTATGGTAAAATGACAACACACGCAACAATAGATATTGAAACATTAGGAACTAGTCCAGATACAGTAGTATTGACTATTGGTGGGATTAAGTTTGACCCGATGGCAGATGATGGTTTGCATAGTGAGTTCTATTATCGATTAGATGCTGATGAACAAATTGAAACAGGCAGAACTGTTGATGAAAAAACACTCGAATGGTGGGAAACTCAACCAGAAGAAATCAAAACAGAAGCACTAGACCCTAGTGGTCGAGTTCCAGTAGAAGAAACACTTAAAGCACTAAATAAGTGGCTAGTTGGTGTAGATAAAATTTGGTGTCAAGGTCCAGTATTTGATATTGGAATATTAGAAAATTTATATAGACAGATAAACTTACATCACAATTGGTCATTTTGGGTTATAAGAGATAGTAGAACACTATTTGGATTAATGCCAAAAGACCCACGCAAAGAGATAGACTTTGCGGCACATAATGCCCTAGCAGATGCTATTGTGCAAAGTTTATGTATTCAGAAAGTTTACAAATCATTAGGAATTGAAAAATGAGAATTGAAGAAGATATCAAGTTAGATTATAATAATGTTTTAATCAGACCAAAACGTTCAACACTAGGTAGTCGCAAAGAAGTAGACTTAGAACGTGGATTTACTTTCCGCAACTATAAACCATACGTAGCAACTGATGTATTACCAGATGGATATCCAGTGGTACAAGAACAATATAGACACTATCGTGGTACTCCAATTATGGCTGCCAATATGGATGGTGTTGGAACATTTGAAATGGCAGATGAATTAGCAAGTCAAAAGATTATGACTTGTTTAGTTAAAACTTACAGTGTAACTGAGATTGTTGCATACTTTGGAACAGATAGTGTAGAACGCAGAGAATACGTAGCAATGAGCATTGGTATCACAGACAAAGATGCTGATAAGTTTGCTCAAGTATATAAACAATCAAGCAAAGGTTTAAAATATGTATGTATAGATGTAGCCAACGGCTACTCAGAACGATTTAGTAATTTTGTTAGGCTATTCAGAAAAGAATATCCTAATGTAGTAATCATTGCAGGTAATGTAGTGACTGGTGAAATGACAGAGGAATTAATTCTAAATGGAGCAGATATTGTTAAGGTCGGAATCGGACCAGGAAGCGTTTGCACAACTCGTATACAAACTGGAGTCGGTTATCCACAACTTAGTGCAGTCATTGAGTGTGCTGATGCGGCACATGGACTTGGCGGACATATTATTGCCGATGGTGGTTGTTCTACGCCTGGTGATGTAGCAAAAGCATTTGCTGGCGGAGCCGATTTTGTAATGCTAGGTGGAATGTTAGCAGGACATGACGAAGGTGGTGGCGAAGTAATCACTAAAAAATACGAGACAAATGAAAAGAACGAACTTGAAAGAGTTTATGAAGAAAAACATTTTGTGCAATTCTACGGTATGAGTAGTGATGCGGCAAACACTAAACACTTTGGTGGATTAAAAGATTATCGTTCAAGTGAAGGACGAGAAGTACTTGTACCATATCGTGGTGCAGTAGCAAATACAATACAAAACATATTAGGTGGTATTAGAAGCACATGCACTTATGCTGGTGCAAGTAGATTAAAACACTTAATGAGGTGTGCAACATTCATTCGATGTTACGACACACATAACAGAGTATACGAGAATAATTAATGAAAAATATAACTGATACGTCAATTCATATTATTGGTTCGTCAACCACAAAGGGAGTTGCATTGCCATACACAGTTCAAATGATTTTGAATGACACAGACAATCACAAAGCATTTAGAAAGATGATGAGTGATAAGTTTTATCATAAAGATATTAGTATTCGTATAAGTAAATATATAAACGAAGCATCAATTCATTTTCGAAATGAAGAAGATGTTGCAGAATTTTTATTAATAGCAGGAGAATAGATGAAGATTGGATTTACAGCCTCAGCATTCGATTTATTACATGCTGGACACGTGTTAATGCTAGAAGAAGCAAAGCAACAATGCGATTATCTTATTGTAGGATTACAGACAGACCCATCACAAGACAGAGCAACAAAACAAAAGCCAGCACAATCAGTTGTGGAAAGATATCTTCAATTACGTGCGTGTAAGTTTGTTGATGAGATTGTTCCTTATGGCACAGAACAAGACTTAGAAGATTTATTAGCAGGAATGCATATTGATGTTCGTATTCTTGGTGTAGAATACAGAGATAAAGGATTCACAGGTAGTGATATTTGTAAGACTAGAGGAATTGAAATTTACTTTAATGAAAGAGACCATCGTTTTAGTTCGTCTGGACTAAGAAAACATATTGCTGACTCCGTTAAGAAGAAGAAATAATGAAAGTAGTAGTTGGTGGATGCAGTGTAAGTAATTCCTGGAATGAAGAGACCTCAATAGATGAAGTATACGGACAGATTCTGGCAAATCAGATAAGTGCAGATTACATTCATCATAGTGTAGATGGTGGTAGTAATTATCGTATCTGGAGAAAAATAACCCAAATGGTTATGAATAATGACATAACTGATAAGTATAATATGCCTCCTCCAGAAGAGGTAATAACCAAAGATGATATCGTAATAATACAATATACACATTCATGTAGAGAAGAGTATTTCAGTATAAAAAACCAAACAAACGAATCTATTATTAAAGATGAATCAGAGGAATGTGAGGTGGATGATGAGGGCAACATAATAAGATTTAAACTGAACTCACAAGATGCACCCAATTTGAACAGAAATGAAAAGAAGTTTTTCGGCTTAAAACAGACATATTTCACTTCAACTAACTTTGATAAAGAAAGATTTGAGTATCATCACTATCTATTTCATAATCTTATGATTAGAAAAAATATTAAAGTTATTTACCTAATGTCAGCAAAAAGACCATTAAGTAATTATAGTTTCAAAGATAGAAATCTCTTTAATAAGAATGGTGAAGTGCATTGTGTTCTTTTCGAAGATAATAATGAATATCTTCGACATATTGATGGGTTTATCGACCATTACCATTTTAGTAAAAAAGGACATGAATATGTTGCGGATGAATTAAAGAAAAGACTGGAGCAACAAGGATGGCTATAAACAAAGAGAGAGTCTTAGAAGTAGAACATTTCACAGACAGATTATTTAAAATTAAAACAACAAGAGATAAAGGATTAAGATTTCGTGATGGCGAATTCTTAATGATTGGACTAGACAATTGGTCAGAAAAACTACAGAGAAACAAACCAATAATGAGAGCATACTCTGTTGCATCTCCTAGTCACCAAGAAACATTAGAATTCTATTCAATTAAAGTACAAGATGGTCCCTTGACAAGTAGATTACAGCATATTCAAGTGGGAGATGAGATACTAGTTAATACAAAGCCAGTCGGAACACTCATCACTACTAATGTAAAACCTGGCAGAACATTATATATGTTAGCCACCGGCACAGGAATTGCCCCATTTTTAGCACTTATCAGAGGCTTTGATGTCTATGAGAATTATGATAACGTAGTATTATTACATGGAGTGCGAGAAGTAAAAGAACTTGCGTTTGACAGTTACCTTAGTAATCTTAATGAAGATGAAATCTATAAGGAAATCACACAAGGCAAGTTTAAGTATTATCCAACAGTAACACGAGAAATGTTTAAACATCAAGGTCGTGTGACTGATGCGATGTATTCAGGTCAAGTACAACAGGTACTAGAACTTGATGAATTTGATAAAGAGAAAGATAGAGTTATGATATGTGGTTCTATGGAAATGAACTTGGAACTAAAAGAGTATTTTGAAGGATTAGGACTCGTAGAAGGTACGATGAAGGAACCCGGTGAATATGTTTTAGAGAAAGCATTTGTTGACTAAAAAGATAAATATCTCATATATAAAATTCACAATAATAATCAATTAGGGAGAGCCTTCATGAAAGCAAAAATCTACACCAAAGACAGTTGCACATTCTGTGTACAAGCAAAAACATTAATGAACATTCGTGGCATCGATTACGAGGAATTAAACATGCAGACATCACCAGCAAAGAAAATTGAGTTGATGGAAAAATGTGAAAAGATTAATGTTATACCCAGAACAGTCCCACAGATATGGATTGATGATGAGTATGTTGGTGGCTTTCAGGAGTTGAAAAACAAACTTGATGCTATCTAAGTACACTTTCTTAACTGGTGCCCCTGGCTCTCGTTGGAGTGGGATAGCACAGTTAATAACCGACAACTTTAATTACAACAAATCTGACGAAAGTTCAGCACGAGAATATGTTCATGGTGAGTTTACAGGACACAAAGGTTCATACTTTGGTCCTGGTATGGAACTTGGTGAAGACTTTCATAGATTAGAATATTCATACATAGATAAACTTAGATTTCAATCAATGTGTGATTCGGCATTCTCTGAACCACATTTATCTCAATCTAAGATGATAAAATGTCATCAATTCGCTTACGGATTAGACTGGTTGAAAGAGAATATTCCAGCCAGTAACATTCTATTAGTAAAACGACCAACGGACGTATCATTTGATTGGTGGAAAGAAGCAGGCGGTTGGGATATATCTTATCCTAATTATCAATGGTATCTGGACGATGCTCATATGCGACACTATATTGACACTGAAATCAGATTAGCAAATATGTTTGTAAATAAGACGGAAAACCACTGGTCTTATTTCACAGAAGAATGGCTCACTGAAAACTTCGGTACTCATTCTATTACAGTTCCAATGGACAAATACCACGATACAGAAGTTTGCTTAATAAGTACTGACTTTTCCTAATTATCAGATAAATACTACTGATAGAAAGGAGTAACTTATGGAACAATTAGGTTTAGACGTAACAGATTTATTAATGCCGTGGATTAGTGTACTAATCTCATTGCTTGTTGCTATCTGGATGAAAGACTATGCTACAAGTCTAGCAAAAGGTCTTAAATTTAAGATGAATCCAGCATTCAACGAGGGCGATGAAGTATTACTTGATGGCGAACTTGCTATGATTGTTAAGATTGGTACGAGAGAAACAGTATTTGGCGTATATTCTGAAAGAGGATATACTTGGAGATACGTTCCTAACGAAAGAATTCCTTATCTAAAACTTGAAAAAGTTATCAAAAAAGATTTACACATAGATACCGAAGAAGAAAAAGCAGAGAAACTTAAATCTGTAGTAGACAAACTACAGGATGCTCAGATAAGTAAGAATAAAGACGCAATAGATAAACTCAAGTGAAATACAGAGGAATAATAGACCTCTTCAAGGCGTTGCTTATTCTAAGTCCTATATGGATATGGATTCTAGTTGAAATCTTTTTTCTCAATTAATCAATATTTCTATTGACTTTTACCCCAATATTTGTTATCATTAGTAGTACTGATGAAAGAATTAACCGTAAAATTAAAAGTAGGTGACGAAATACTCGTTGGTCGCTTTAGGAATGTCAATGCCAAAATCAAAGACATCTCTATTGACGATAACGGACAGCCCGTAATTCACACATCAAAAGGCAAAAAGAACGTATTGGGTTTTAGAGTTTCTAAAGGAGTGAAGACTAAATGAGAGAACTTTGGGTAGAGAAGTATCGACCGACAAACATCACAGATTATGTATTCCGTGATGAAAAGCAAAGAAATCAAGTATCAAACTGGGTAAAGAGTGGAGCAATTCCACATCTGTTGTTCAGTGGCGGTGCTGGTACAGGTAAAACAACATTAGCAAAAGTTCTATTGAACGAACTAAATGTTGATGCTGGTGACATTATGATTATCAATGCATCGAATGAGAACAATGTTGATACAATGCGAACAAAGATACAAGGCTTTGCAAGTAGTTTTCCTTTCTCTGGCGAGTTCAAATATGTATTACTAGACGAAGCAGATTATCTATCACAAAACGCACAAGCAATCTTGCGTAATATGATGGAAACTTATTCACAGACTTGTCGTTTCATTCTGACTTGTAACTATCCAAACAAAGTTATCCCTGCAATTCATTCTCGTTGTCAAGGTTATCATATTGAGAAACTAGACCAAACCGAATTTACAGTCCGAGTTGCTACAATTCTTTTAACAGAAGAAACTGAATTTGTTCCAGAAGATTTGGATATCTATGTCAAGTCAACTTATCCAGATTTACGTAAATGTATTAACATGGTACAGCAGAACATTGTTGAGAATAAACTTCAACAACCTGGTGCTGGTGAAAGTGGTGAGAGTGACTGGATATTAGAATACGTTGCATTATTTCAATTAGGTAAAGTATCAGAAGCAAGAAAACTTATCGTATCTAAAGCAAGAGCAGAAGAATACGAAGGAGTATATCGCAAACTGTACGAGAACCTTGAATGGTTTGGTGAAGATGATATTACACGAGGCAAAGCATTACTTTGTATTAGAGACGGACTAGTTAATCATGGTGTTGTAGTTGACCCAGAGATTAACTTGAGTGCGACTTTACTTGAACTTCAATATATTGCGAAGTAAAATGGAACACGGAGAAGAACCATATTCGCCTAGAAGAATATTAACTGATGAACAAGAAGCCATCATTGGTGGAGATTTTCTTGCACACTTAATTAAGAACGCAGAGAATCAAGACCCAATTACTCCATTTTCATCTATAAAGACTATTGATGATAGATTGCGAGTCCATATCAACAGAACAAATGACTTAAAGTGGGCAATAGATGATGCAATTGGATGGATTAACAATGATGAATGTGATTATGTAATTCTTGGAGATGATGCAGATGCATACTCTGATGAATTATGTGAGGGGTTACAAGGCTTGTTTCAACGTTTTTGCCCTATAGAAATATATAAGCAAGATGAGTGGATTATTGTAAAGATAAATATTAAGAATAATATTATAGTAAAGAATCAAACTTTAAAAATAGAGTAAAATGAAAAAGGCATATTTAGTTTTAACGCATACTTTCGCACCTGCACCTGGTGCCGACACTTCCATGAAGAATTTTGGTGAACAAGGACAATGGCAAATGCATGAATCTGTGTTCTTTGTTACTAGAATTAGAAAAGGTTGGTGGCAAACTGCAACAACTATTGTAAATCTCACTGATAGCAAGGTAGTAAAGAATAAAGCAGAGACGAGCGATTATCAACAAATAGTTCAACACGTTATGATTAAATATCCAGCACAATATAATCAATTTATTAAAGAATGTAAGGAAGAAGGTCTCATAGACAAAAGTGATGACCAATCATCAAATGAGTAAAATAGCAAAAACAGCCGCTAACAAGATACACAATATACCAGACTATAAAGTAATAGGCAAAGTTATACCTGATATTGTAAAGAAAATAAATGGAATAGTTACTGATAAGAAAGCAAATGATGTGATTAATATCATAGACTATATCAACAATAGAATTGAAACAAAAATAACTAATGTAAGTGTTGATACCTGGAACGAAGCATTCGAAACAGATTGGAAAAGAAATACTGATTATTCTAATCCTATTTGTGCTATTTTCTTAGTATCAAGAGGTTCTGCTACTATCAATATAGACAACAAAGAATATGGATTGAATCAAGGAGAACTTGTTATTGTAAATGAGTGGGCTACGCATAAACTAGTAAACAAATCTTCTTCTCCGTTAACTATGCTACTAGCACAATTCAAATGGGATAAAGAGGTACACAAATAATGGATTTACACGGACTTGACTTAGATACAGGATGGCAGGAATATAGAAGAGCCACAGAAGAGTGTTACAGAAAGAAAATAAAAAATCTAAAAGTAATTACAGGTCAAGGTGAGATGGCAAAAGAATTTCCAGGTTGGGTACAAGCAGACCCATTTGCTATATCGGCTAGAAATCCAGAAAATAACAAAGGTTCTTGGACTGTCTCAATCAAAAAGCATAAAACTGAGAATAAACCAAAGAAATCTTCATCACCAGACAAACTTGATTTAGAGATACTTTACACTAAATTTAAGAAGATAGGAGAATAATTATTCTCACTTCAGAGAAAATTGAAAAAATCTCTAATTGGATTAGCGAGTACTTAAAAGAAAGCAATCAAAAGTCACTAATCATCGGAGTATCTGGCGGAATCGATTCCGCAGTTGTAAGTACGTTGTGTGCTATGACTGGTATTCCCACAATTGTTGTCACTATGCCTATTCGACAACATCACACTCAACATAATTTAAGTCTTACCCATTCTTGGTGGCTTAAAGGCAGATATCCTAACATAACTCATATCAACAAAGACCTCACTAGTGTATTTCAAGAATTCGAAAATACATTTGAAGATGAGAATGACAATCTTGCATTTGCTAACACTCGTGCCAGATTGCGTATGACTGCATTGTATCAAATCGCTCAATTCAACAAAGGACTAGTAGTAGGAACAGGAAACAAAGTAGAAGACTTTGGTGTTGGTTTCTTTACAAAGTATGGTGATGGTGGTGTAGATATTTCACCAATTGCTGATTGCATGAAGTCTGAAGTATGGGATATGGGTAAAGAACTCGAAATAAATCAAGCAATTATAGACGCAGAACCCACAGATGGATTATGGGACGATGCTCGTGTCGATGCTGACCAATTGGGTATGACTTATGCAGAATTAGAAGATGCAATGCTCGGCAAAGGTTCTAAACAACTGATTGACAGATTTATGACACTAAAATACCTCAATAGTCACAAAATGATACCAATTCCTGTGTGCTATATGAATGATTAACCACTTGACTTTAGTTACTCATTATGTTATCATTATCTAAATGAATTGTTTAGTATTAGGTTTAGCATTATCACTACATGTAGGGTTACAAAACGACTATAATCAAGTCCATCCTTATGTAATGTGTGAGAAAAATCAAGTTATTACTGGCATGTATCATAATAGTTTAGATAAAGTGAGTCTAGTATTAGCAAAAGAATATGATTTGACTGATGATTTGAAATTAGACGTTGGTATAGTATCAGGATATGTATATGATGTTGTTCCTATGGTAAGACTTAAATATAAAAATCTATTTCTTATGCCAGCATTAGAAGATGATAGAACGGGATTAGTATTCGGGTATCAGTATGAATTTAATTTTAAATAGTGGAGTATTATGACAACGAGTGAGAATACAATAAGAGACAGAACACTTTTTACTAACGAAGTAAAGGGCGATTTGCATATTTCGTGGGATATTTACAACAAAGCAATAGAAGATTTAGCAGTACAGATTTTTGAAAGTGGATATGAATTTAACCAAATAGTATGCATAGCAAAAGGTGGACTAAGAGTAGGTGATATACTTGCTCGTATCTTTGATGTGCCTTTTGCAGTAATGTCAGTAGAGTCTTATCACGGTGATGATGTGAAAAACAAACAAGGGCAGATTGTATTTGGAAATTCATTAGCAAAGACTTCGCCTAACTTAGGAAATAGAGTCTTATTAGTAGATGACTTAGCAGATTCAGGAGTAACACTAGAGAAGTGTGTTAGATGGCTAGAACATTATGAAGGTTTCTTTATTGATGACCTTCGTACTGCAACTGTATGGACAAAAGGACTATCAACTTTTGAGCCAGATTACTATATAGAGTTCTTACCAAATAATCCATGGATACATCAACCTTTTGAAAAATATGAAACAATGAAGGTAGAAGAATTGAGAGAACAAGCATGACATTAGAAGAAATATATAGAAAATATGAAAGATTGACTTTAGAAATTTGCACAGGAGAATCAACACACGACAATACGTTAGAATGTGCTGGTGCTATGATGGGTCAAGCAATGAAATTATATAAATTGTGTTTAGCACCAGAAGAGTTTGATGCATTAATGCAGATAATCTCACAGGCATCAGGACTAGATGGTAATGCTGATGATGATTTCCCATCGGGGACATTACACTAATGAAAACAAGCACAGTTAAACCACATTTAAAGTGGGACGGATTTAGAGAACAATATCAAGGTATAATTAAAAATCTCATAAACAATATTGATATATGTAATGAAGGCTTTGCAAAAACTGGTGATGAAGGTTATATGGCCGCTAGAAAAAAATATATTGAAGAAGTAGAACAACTTAAAACTTTCATTAAAGAGAAAGAAATTGAATTAGGCTATTACGGAGATGAAAATGAAGACTAACGAACTTAAAGAAAAAGGTTATGAATTATTGGCTGAATGTATTAGGTCAGACCAATTATCAGCAAGACAAGTTCATGAGGAATTTGAAGCAGACCCAGAATTTAAAGAATGGTACACTGAGAAGTACTTGAAATAGAAAGGCATTAAAATGAAAAATAGTTGGTTTAATTGGAACCATTTAAGAAACACAGAAAAGTATAATACTAAAATTCGTGAAAATGCAATAGTATTATATTTTAAACATATGTATGTTGGATTTAAAGAAGCAGGCTTTCAATTACTATTGGCAGTTGCTAGTATCTTACATGCAATATTTCCACCATTGTTTGATTTCAAATTACTAGATATAGTAATTAAGCAAACTATAGGATTATACAAATATCTACCAAATCATCCTAGTTGGAAAAAATTAAAGAAAGCACTTAAAGACTAAGGAGTAATATCATGGCAAAACGATTGTTTAGGATAGACACCGGAATTAACGGCGGTGAGTTAGTTATTGGTACTGTTAATGAAGCATTTGTTAATCACTTTCTTGGTGAAGATGAAGGTGATTTGATTGATGCACTATCTAACGCAGAACATGACCCAGAAGAATATGATGGTCCAGAAATATGTGAAGATTTTTATACTTGGAGTGAAGTTGATGATTTAGAACATCTTTATGGTGTATACGCAGACACAGAATGGTCATGGGTAGAGTTGCCAGCAGGAACAAAAGAAGGTTCCAGAGATTCAATGGAAAACGAATATGAAGGCGAAGTATTTGAACCTTTACATTTGCATGATAGAGAAGCATACCATGAAGACCATCCGGATGACGGAGAGAAGCACGATGTTGTCCCTTGTCTATTATATCACACAGGCGAAAAAGGTGGTATGGGATGTTGGTTTGTTGAAACTGATGGTGAAGACTTTGACCCAAGCAAGTTTTGTTATTCAACAGTAGCAACTAATGTTGCTGAAATTGTAGACCAAGCGTGGTATGACAAAGAAGAAGTATATTGTGACCAAAGTTGGTGCGATACTCGGAGCAAAGGCGATTGGGTACGAGTAGGTTGGTTTAACAAAGACTGGCACGATACACGTGAACAGAGAATGTCAGATGAGTACTGTTGGGAACTTTATGATGAAATCCAAGAAGAAAACAGACAAGAAGAAATAAAAACAAGCATACTTACAAAATAGAAATGGGAGTGGTAGTTCAGTTTGGTTAGAATACCTGCCTGTCACGCAGGGGGTCGCCGGTTCGAGCCCGGTCCACTCCGCCAAATATGTTGAAATTATGTCCGGTTCGTCTATCGGTTAGGACCTCG
>Ga0208791_1000100_pt1 | contig 47004 bp, 44 predicted proteins | sample 11_taG_FD_184084 | JGI IMG/M metagenome (GOLD analysis project Ga0208791, IMG submission 184084) | Marine viral communities from the Subarctic Pacific Ocean - 11_ETSP_OMZ_AT15265 metaG (SPAdes) (version 2) | ecosystem: Environmental > Aquatic > Marine > Oceanic | place: Pacific Ocean | collected...
CGTTACTAAAACTATTAAGAAAACTTAAAATTAATACAAATGAAACTTGGGATAAGATACTCGCAGATGGTGGTAGCGTTCAAGGTTTATCTGAGCTTGATGGGGTTGTTATTGGCCCACACGAAATCCCTGCGAAAGAAGTATTTAAGACGTTTAAGGAGATTAATCAATTAGAATTAGTTAATCAAGCCGGTATACGACAGCAATACATAGATCAGTCGGTTAGTTTAAATCTCGCGTTCCCTAGCGTAGCAACACCTAAATGGATTAATCAGGTGCATATGCAGGCTTGGAAAAATGGTATTAAAACTTTATATTATACGAGAACAGAAAGTGTTCTACGTGGAGATATTGCACAGCAAGCGATGAGTGAAGATTGTCTTGCGTGTGATGGTTAGTTGTTTAGTTAGTTAGAAAGAGGGTGCTGGAAACGGTGCCCTTTTTTTTTAATATGTCCACATTACGTCTTGAGACTTGTCTTTGTCGTTATCAATATGGATAAAACCACTAGCAACACCTATTCTTTTAAAGCCTACTTTTATAAAAGCTTGAACCATGTTAAATCTATCGCTAGAGCTTTTACAGCTTATATCAGCAGCTAAACCTTTTAAATGAGAAGAGGAATTAACCCCACCAACTTTTTTATTATGTGATTCAGTTCTATAGCCAGAGTTAACATGCATTGGTTTACCATATATTTCACGAGCGGCGTCAAGCATGTGTAAAAACTCCTGGTTCATTTCTGCACCACTTCCAGGTAAATCTGGAGAATCAAATTCACTTAACTTAAAATATTTCATTAGTCTTTATTTACTTTTGACCATTTTGATATAGTATAACCTATAGTCACAACTAACAGTATTATCTTCAACCAATCTTCTATTTGAGTAAATGTTGTTACGCCTAATGTACTACCGTTTATGGCGTATAACTTAATTTCTTGTAAGCTCATATGCTTATTCCCCGCAAGGACCTCCTGTTTTAACGTTAATCCAATTTTCTTTTTCAAACCAATCTTTTAATGTAGCGCCTGGCTTTCTAGCTCCTTTTACATTTGATTTACTTGATCTTTTTTGTTTGCCTTTAGATGCAGCAGACTCTTTAGCCGCAACTACTTTTTTCTTTTCAGAAGCGCTCATGGATCTTACTTTAGAAGCTGGCAAACAAACCTTTCTAGTTCCACCTCCTTTTGCTTTTTTAAAAGCTGAAGAAGACTTTTTGCAACTACCTTTTTCTCCGGGTTTTGTTCCAGGCACTCTTTCATATCCGCTCCAACAAGGAAATGGTGATTGTTTATAGGCCATTATTTTTTCTTTTTACTTTTGTTACCCCAATTAGCAGCGCCTACCTTTCTACATCTAGTCAATGCACCACTAGCATAAGCAGAAGGCCAAACATCATATCTAGCTCTAACCTTGTGATAGCACTGGTCTTTTTCTCCTTTCTTTTTAGATGGAGATCCTATGTGATAGCCATTGTTGCCTTTAACGCCTAACCCTTGAGGGCCTATTTTTTTGGCTATACTAACTGGTCCGCCAGATCCATCAGCATTCATTGTAACTTCTTGATTAACAGGAAATTTGTAGCTTCTAGCGTCGTTTACTCTTTTAGTTATTGGTAGTTTCATTATTTTAATTTTAAAGTTTTAAGTTTTCTAGTTCTAGGTCTTAATAGTTTAGAGCTTGTTTTTGTTTTTTTCTTTTCTTTTAAACCAATATCCCATTTACTCCAACCAGCTATTAAGGCTATTCTTTGCCATTCTTCCATATCTTCAAATAGAGCAGCGTCTATATCATCTACTTTTTTAATAACCTGATCTAAAGGCGCGTTTGTTGTGGCAGATATAACTTGAGCTGCAGCTAAATAAGCAGGATTGTCTAAGCTAAAACCTTTTTGTTTCATCTCTTTTTTATCCCACATAACAGATCTAGCTGCTTGTTGTATTCTACTAACTTTAGCACTTAGCGGCGGTGATATTTTTAATAACTCAGTTATTAATACCGTGTCTATTTTTGGTTGTTTTTTCTCAAGTTCTGAATCTAGTTTTATAGCTGTATTTTTAAGCACTGAGGCTATAGCTCCTATATAACCAGAACCTCTTAAAATAGAGTCTGCCATACCGTTTGCTACTTTAATATATCTTTTTTTCTCTTGATCTTCGTTTTCTTCATCGTCAAAAGCTAAAGCAAATAAACCTTGTTGTAGCGCATTAAATATTATATTTTGTACAGCTCCGTAGTAAAGTATTTTTGATATATTTTCTTTTTTACTGCCTCTACCATCTTTTAGATCCATAAAAGCTTTTTTCATTATACGGTTGTACTGCATCGGTGTGTTAGCAAAAGCTAGTACAACTCTACCTAAAGAACTAGCTTGTTGCTCAGATATTCTATCAGGTCTAGATGACTGCTGATTTTCTTCAGATATTTCTCTCCAGTCTTGCAAGGCTTTTTTCTCTGCAGCGACTTTGTTCATACCTTCTTTAACATACTTTCTAACTCTATTTCTATAATAAGTAGCACCTCCAGTAGCTATAGCTAAACTATCTGCTGCTTGTGTAGGCGTAAAACCAAATTGTAATAGTTTATTAATAACACCTTTAACACCGCCTTCTTTTGCCATGTTAGCAATATCAGCCTCGTTAACGTTCATTTTAAGACCACTTCTTCTTTCAACTAGAAAATCTGAGTTCATTAACATTTTCCAGTCTTTCCAATATTGTTTCTGGTTAGCAAACGCTCTTGTAGCAGCGAATATGTTATTGTCTTTAAAGTTTAAATAATTAACTGCTGATATAGTCTGTAGTACAGCTGATCTAGTATTAAAGAACATTGTTACACCAATACTACCAGTTAACCAGTCCGTAGCTCTACCGGCAAAAGTGTCAGATCCAAAAGTCCTGTTTCTACCAGTTTCCATACGTTTTAAAGTCTTCTGTAGCGTCTTTCTGTAGTTAGAACCAAAAGAAGCTTCAAGTTTATTTAAATTTTGCTCTGAAAATATTTCTTCAACGTTTTGTTTCCAAAGTTCTAAATACTTAGCTCTTTTAGTCGTATTTAAAGTTTGAATCATATCAGTAGTAATAGTTCCTGTGACCCAGTTTTTTCCCGGCTTAGCGTATTGATCGCCTTTTAGTATATTTACTATTTGCTCTGAAAAAGCAGAAAGCTCTGGTGATTTTTCAACAAACTCGTTTAGTGTTTTTAAATCAGCTTTGCTAAGACCAGGAACTTCAATACCTTGTTTAGCCCATATGTTGACCCTTACAGCTTGCTCTTGTGTGAAAGGTTCTCCAGGTAATTTCTTGCGTAAAGTTTTAGGAACTAAACTTAGTTGCTTTTTAAGTGCTGAATAATCGTTCATTAAAGCTACTCTGTCTCTAGAAATGTTACTCATAGCTTTAGCATAAGGATCTAAAATGTTTTGTTTGTAAAACTGCATTTGAGCTTCACCTTTTTTACCTTTAGCTAAAGTTGTGTATAGCAAACCTGTAAAATCATTAGCGCTATAAGGAACAAAGAAATTAAATTTACCCTTGCCTTTACCAGCAACTTCACCTTTTACTCTAGCATATTTTTTATCAGCGCCAATACCAGTTTTAGCCTCTAAGTATTGATTAAACGTTTTACTAAGATCTATATCTTTAGAAGCTCTTATAGCTTGCTGTACTTTAGATTTAACATCTATTTGACTAAGAACCTGTTTTACTGCTTCAACATTCTTAACAGCATCATCAGCAAAATAAAAATCATTATAACCTTCACCTGCTTTACCCAATATCCATTTAGCTTTAGCTTTAGCAGTACCATCGCCTAATCCAGTTATGTTTTTAAGTGGTATGTCTATACCAGACTCTTTCATAAACTTTTGTATTTCAACAGCAGACTCAGGTGGTCTAGCGGTTAATATAAATACATCTTCAGTTCCTCTAGCCGCAGCTATTTTTTCAGCCACGCTAAACAATGGACCTTTTTCTCCTTCTACAACCTTGCTAAACTCTTTAAAATCAAACTTAGCACCTTGGTTTTCTAGCAAATCAGACTGCTTTGCAAACTCAGACGCGTTTATTTTACCAACTTTGTTTCTTGTTATACCTGAATAAACTTTTTGTAAAAATCTTTCAGGTAATGCCTCGCCAAAACCTATGTCAGTAGTTTCTATCTCATACAGCTTATCTCCAAACTCTTCTCTATATCTTTTAGCGCTTTCTTGAACTTGCTCCCACGTTTTTCTAACAACAAAGTCAGGTAGAGATCTTTCTACTCTAGCCTTGTTTCTTGATATAGCAGTTTCAAGCGGTGTATTTGCTACAACCATGTGGACTTCAAAACCTGCATCTTCAAGCTGTTTTACTTTTTTCATTGTAGCGTTGTATGACGCGCCAGTACCGTCGATAACCATACCATCACCGTTTTTAGCATACTTGTCAAACTTAGCTACAGCTGCTTTTCTAGCTGCAGCTCCAAGCTTAGACCTCATAGATCTTTGCTCTGCCGTATAATCAGATTCTTTAGCTGGTAATCCAGATTCTTCTTTCATAGCCTCAAGAGCTATATCTTGGTTAACAACTTTAAAGCCACGTCTACCTAATTGCAGGCCTTTTCCAATGTTTGTTTTGCCAGCACCAGGACCACCAACCATAAATATAGCTTTATATTTGTTAGCTCCTTGTGAAAAACCACCTTCTATGTTTGGTACAGTATAGTTAACTTTACTATTTGATTTAGCTAATGTATCGTCAAAGTCAAATACTCTAATTTTTCTAACAGGAGATTTTGGATTTTTAGCTACATTTAAAGCTTTATCTAGCATCTCAAGGTTTTCTACACTTTCTGCTACTGACTTTGGTTTTTCAAAAAACTCTTTAGAAGCTCTACTAGATGTATTGCTTTTTATAGCTGTTTGAGCATCTTTGTAAGCTTGCTCAAACCCAGCACCTTTTTTAGTTTTTACGTAAGTACCGTTAGCTTGTCTTTCGTAAAGAGTAAGCTCAGACATGTTTCTGCCATAGTGGCTTAGATTGTAATATCTTTTCCAAGTATTTTCAATACCACCTAACGGTATAGAACTTTGATATTTCTCGTTGACTATATTATCCATAGTCTCAGGTATAATACTAGCGTTGTATTTGTCTAGTATTTTTTTAAAATCTGATCTAGATATTTTACCATTTACATAATCAACGGCATAAACCTTCATTACATTAGCTGGTGGATTATGCTCGTATCTATACTCTTTAGGATTAAAATTTCCTTTTTGTAAAGCAAAGCTATTTAAGTTAGCAGCTGCTCTTAAAAAGTTTTCCATAGTAGCTGTTGAGTTTGATAAAAACATACCAACATCATTTTTACCACCTTCTTTTACAGCATCTAAAAAATCTAAAAATAAATCTCTATTTTTATTAGCATAGTCTAAAGATTTTTCTAATGTTTTTGCAGATATCTCTCCAGTTTCTTTTATTTCTTTAATAGCTTTAGTAGTAGCGTCTGCACTCTGCGGAGCTCTATCTACGTTTAATCTTTTACCATCATACTCTAAATATTGAAACTTTCTTGTAGGTCCAGTTCTAACTATTTTTAAAGACTCTGGGTTTTTTAAGTAAGGCTCAACTAGTACTCCTATAAAATCTTCAGGCGTACCGAATAACCCTTGTCTTTTTCCACCACCTTTACCCGTTGTTTCCAAAACCCAACCAGCATCAGTTTTAACCCACTTGTTTAGCCCGCTACCTGTTTTAGCATTACTAACCATGTGTTTTATAGTAAATGCAGCTAGGTCTATTAAGTCTTGCTCTGATTTTTTAGCAGCTTTTTCGTAAATAGTTTTATACCTATCAACAGTAGAATACACCTGCTCTGGACTGTCAAAATTTAAAGATTTAGAGTCTAGTCCAAGCATAGACTTTAAGTTTTCATTGGCTCTTTGCTCTGATACTTGCTCGTATAGAAACCTTTGTACAGGTTCTGGTTTTACATTTTTAGAAAGATTTTTAACAGCTTGATTGTACTCACCTGTTATCCACTCTATAGACTTTATTAAATCGTTTTTAGCTTTTAAAGGTTTACCGTTTTTAGCGGTTAAAAAGTTTTTATCAAAAGAAGTATTAAAAGCTTTTTCAACTTTCATACCAGAAGCAATAGAGTTGTAGAAGTCAAACTCACCTTCTTCATACATTTTTATGTCTTTTTTGTTCTTTAAAAAACTAGGTTTGAATTTGTTTACTTTTGCCTCTATTTCTTTACTAGCCATACGCTTAGACGTACCAGCCGCAATGTCACCTATTATCTGCTCTGTACCTTTTGCTGTCTTAATACCAGATTCTTCAATCTTAGATCTTATAACTTTGTTTGCAACATTATCTACATAAAGCTTTGTTAAACCTTGTAAGAGTGTCCCAAACTTAGTTCTATTAGCGGCTTTCATGGGTATACTAAGCTCACCAGCTGGTGTAATACCTATATCTTGCTGTAATTTTCTTAATGTTTCTATAGATGGTTTTCTAAACTCAGGTTTTAATCTCCAAACCTGTGGTTGAGATGTTTTACCTAAACCTCTACCGGAAGGTGATGATATACCAGGTATTTTAACGTTAACCTTATCATACATTATTTTAAGCAGTTTATTGCTTAAGCCTGTAGCGTAGCCTTTAGCGTCAGGTGAAACGTCTATAATTTTTTCTTGACCTTCTAAAGTTTTAAGCGTAGCTTCTGGACCAGCAACATTATATTCTGGTACAACTTCCATAAACTTTTTAAACTCTTGAACGTTTCTAAAAAGTCCTTGCATTCTAGATACTTCAGCAGCACCTTCTTTACCGTAGTTCAACGTAGATTTACCAGTAGCTCTTTCGTAAGGCATATTTAGCAATGCCTCTACTACTTTAGGTGAATACTCGTTTGCAGCTGTTTTATATGTCAATGTAGATGCAGTCTCTGGTTTTAACTTAACAGACTCTTCTATCAACTCCCGCTTTATTTTTACAGGCGTAAAGTCTCTAACATCTACAAGATCTTTTGCTTCAGCTTCTTCTTTAGCTTTTCTTTCTGCTAAAACTTCTGGGGTTGTTTGGTCAACCAACTGCTTAGCAAACTCAGTGTCAGTACTTGTAGTTTCTAACTTTCTACTGTACTCTTCTACTATTTTAGGACCAACCCTAAGGCCTAAAGGTTTTTGCATGTACGTACTAAGCTCTACTTTTTCACTAGTTCTTGGGTTTACAGGCTTATAGTTTCTGATAATACTTTCGAACTGATCTAAAACTTTACCTGCTATTTCAGGATTACCCTTAATAGCACTAACGGGCACACCTTTTTTAGCGGCCCATCTACTTACAGCTTCTACACCTAGTCTTACATACTGATCTTTAAAATCAGTAAGTTCTTTAGGTGTCATACTTTCTTTATTGTTTTGGTATTTCTCAGCTAACTTACTAGCGGATGTTTCTAACTCTTTAGAAGCTTTTGCTTTTTCAACTCTTTCAGGTGTTATTTCAACACCTTCAATATCAAAAAGCTTATTACCGTCTACTTTAACATCTCTAAATTGATCAAACTTCTTTTTAAGAGCTGTCGCACTACCTCTTTTGGCTATATCTTCTATACTGCTTAAAAATTCTAACACATCACCAGCTGTTCTAAGATCTTTTTCTTTAAACCCAAGACCCATTGCATTAGACGTGCTGTTTATAGCTCTTTTTAAACCAGGTAATACACCTTGCTTTAACAAAGCATTTTTAAACTTAGGCTTAGACAATTGCTCAACAACGTTAAATATATACTCTTCAGCTGTTAATTCTTTTTCGTACGTTTTGTTTAAAAACTCTTTAAAAGTTGATCCTGTTGCTTCTTTAAAAAACGGATTTAAGATAGGTTCTACTTGAGTCTCTATTTTATTTTTAAGAGCTTCTGCAGCTTTAGGGTTAGCATCAAACGCAGCTTTAAAATAAGCGTGACCAAGCTCATGTCCTTGAACGCCAGGTCGCATTTTGCTTATGTTAACAACTATAGCGTTTACTGCCCCACCGTCTTTGTCAAAACTTACATATTCAGCCTTAGAGTCACTTTTTATAAGTTCATTACCCTGTGCATCTTTGCCGTTTTCGGTAACAATTACTTCTAGTTTTTTATTACCAACCATTATACGGCTCTTTTCAACGTTTGTTTTAAACGTGTTTACTTTTCTTCTTATTCTGTCGATGTTTGCATTAGCTCTTGATATAGCTTTTTTAGCTTGTCTTTTTTCTATAAAAGTAAGGTTGCCTTCGGCTAAAGCTTTTTCAGCGTTAGCTTTATTCTCTAATTGATCAGACATAACAAGGTTATCATAGCTTCTTTCTGATATAGCTATGTCTCTTGTTAATGCGTCTATAGAGTTTTGCTTTTGCTTCATCTGCTGATCCGTTAAGTTACCAGCTACCACGTCGTTTTTTAACTTGTCTAACAGCTCGTACTTACTAGACATAGATTTAAAATCAACACCTTTTAGCTTACCGGTTCCTATTAAAGCAAAGTTAGCTGCGTTTATAGCAAACCTCCTCATTACTTTAGCATCTTCACCAAAGTGCTCATTCATGTAAAGATCAAAATCAACATTACCTTCCGCAGCTTTTATTAGGCCTTCACCAAACAAAGCTGTTTCACTAGCTACAGCACCACCAACGCCGGGTAAAACAAGTTTTTCAATAGCTGGATTTAAAGCAGCGGCTTTGCCACTAAACCTAAAAGGCATAAGCTTATTAGCTGCGGCACCACCTAAAAAGAAAAATGCACCAGCTCCAGTTTCGGCTTCACCACCTGTTACAGCTTGAAATTTAGCTTCTTCTAAACCAGTACCAAGCAAATAACCTAAAGCTTTTTGACCAAGATTTTTAGACTTTAGCAAGGTGTTCATTCTAGCTGTTATACCTGCTAAGCCCGCGGCTTTGTTGGCTAAAGCAAACTTAGGTAGCTCAGCAGCTAAACCAGTTGTTGCTTCAAAAAGCTCCATAGAAGCGCCTCTTTCGAAGTTTTCTTTTTGTTCTTTTGAAACTTCTATACCAGCGTTATTTAGAGTTTTTTCTAAAACATCTAGTTCTTTTCTTTTGGAAGTACCAAAGTCTAAAGCTAAGTCTGATTCGTCAAAATAAGCGCTCATCATAGTTTCAGCGCCTCTAACTAATACATCACCAAAATCTTGCTTAATACTAGCTGGGTCTCTATTAAGAAGCAACGTTGTTTTAAGAGCTTCGGCTTCTAACAAAGAGGTGCTCATATCCTCATCTATAAAGCTTAATTGCTTTTTAGCTCTATCCCTTTGCTCATCGCTCATGTATTTTAAAGCTTCTCTAGCTTTTTCTCTATTACTTAAGTTTTTGAAAAAATTAAGATCTTTTGTTTTTTCGTAATCATCAGTGTATTCAGCCGCGACAATATTCCATATATCTTTATATTCTTGCTCTAAATTTTTTATATCAGATATGTTGCCGTAGTATTGCGTTTTTAATTTTTCTCTTGGTTGCGAAGAATAAAATCTTTCTAAAGCAGTTAGCTTTTTAGATTTATCAATCATAGTGTCTTCTTCTCCAGCGTCTTCTCTAGCCTGTTTTTCTGTGGCTGTTAATCTTTCGCCTGTAGATATATCAAAAAACGATGTGTAGTCTTCGTTTATTTGTTTTAACAAATCTTCTTGCTGTTTCTGTTTAGCTTTTATCTTTATGTCTAGAGCTGGGTTTTGCTCAATAGAATTAGCTTTTTGTTCTTCAAGCTCTAGTATTTCGTTAGATATATTTATGGCTGGAATCTCTTTTTCAGAAACAATACCTTTAGCCATGTATATATCAGATCCTTCTTTGAAAACTTCAACTACATTTTCATCTTGCTCTCTAGCTTCTTGCCTTTTTGTAGAAATTATATTACGCTCTTCATTTATCTTTTTATTTATAGCGTTATCTACAAAATTATCTATAGCTAAGACGTCAGGAAGCTCCGTGCCGGGATATTGCTGTTCAAACCTACTTTTTAAACCCTCTATTATTTCTTCTCTATATTCAGGATTTTTATTAAGTTCAGATACAGTACCTTCTTTTCTACCTTTAGCTTCTATATCTTCAGCTGTAATATCTTCGCCCCATGGAACATTTGGAAAATTTATTTTAGTTAATAACTTTCCAAAAAACCCTTTGTCTTGTACGTTTTCATATAGAGAAGGATTACTAAAAAAGTCATTAGTCATATCCTTAAATAGCTTAGCCTCTTCTGTTGAAGCTGCTTTTTCTTTTCTAGTTTGAAGATCTTTTTGTTTACGCTCTTTATTTAGTCTAGTTCTAACCTCGTAAGGAACGTTCATTTTAACCTGTGGATCTAAAGTTAAGTATGTATCAAGATCTATTTTTTCTAAATCCAAAGAACCATTTTCCTGCTCTAAGCCCATATTCTCGGATGCTATCTCCGGTTGCGGTGTTACAGTCGCATCCTCCTCCGCAACACCTTCTGTCTTTCCCTTTTCTTTAATACCATACTTTAAAATATACTCGTCAAGCTCCATGTTAAGATTTGAAGCAGCTAGTTTTATTTCCTCTAGTGAGTATTCATTTCCTTCGTATTCAAACATAATTTAATTTTATTGATTTAAACCAGGTAGACCTTTTTTGGTCATAATTCTTTTTTCTCCTCTTTTTTGTCTTTTATTGTCGAGGTATATAGGTATTTGTTCAGCAACTAAGTCTGTTATTGAGTCAGAACCGTATTTAACGTAGTCCATTTGAACAGCTAATCTAGCAATGTCTTCCGCTCTATTCATGTCAAAAGACCGAGCCTCCTCTTCATCGCCTATAGTTATAATTTTACCCTCTACAGAAACACCTTGATCTCCGTAATACTGTCTTATTGTTGACATTGTGTTTTTTAATAAACCATCAACTACAGTTGTAGTTCTATTTTTTATTCTTTGTTTTTTATCTAACCTAGTTATCTCTGTTTGAGTGGGTTTATCAGTGTCAGATTTAAACTGTTGGTCTATTTGTTTTCTACGTAAATAAGCAGCTTCTTTTGACTCTATTCCTTGTTGCTCTTTTTGCTCTTCTAAATTAGAATACTCTAACGCAACATCAGATAAACCAGTGGCTAATCTATTAACCACAGCATCTACTAACTCAGATTCTTTACCTTCATCAAAAAGACTATCATCAAAATCAATAAAATACTCAGCTCTTATACCAGGTATTATATTGTTTTCCTTAACAACCATTTTAGCTACTTCAGGAGTAATCACAGCTTTTAAATCGTCTCTATAAGCTCTAGCTTCGTTTTTAGTTAAAGGTCTTTTTAATTTTTCTATTTTATCTGTCTCTTCTTTAATCAAAGTACCAACGGCTTTGCCTTTATCGTTTGTTATTAGCTCTGGAACTTCAGTTATACCACCGTAAGATATACCACCGTCAACACCAACTGATAAATCACCAGTGTAATAATTATTAGCGTTAGTTAAGTTATCTTCATTTATAATAGAGTACTTGCCAGCTTTTGTATTATCAGCCCAATCAAGTTTATTTGTTTTATATACTTTTAAATTATTAGTTAAATTAACAAATCTATTATTTATAGAATTTAATTCACCAGATAACTGCATGTACAGTTCAGGGTCGTCAGAGGCAGATACTCTAGCTAATTGACTAGCTATATCAGAATACTCTTTTTTCCAACCAAAAGCTTTTGTTGCTATTTCTTTTTGCTCTTGAGGATTTAAACCTGCTATATCTATGTCTTCTACCCCTTCTAAAAGCTTAATCATTTTAGCGTCTTCAGAAGCTTTCTTTTTTTGATCAGCTTCTAATTTAGCTTTACGCTGCTCCATCAAAGGGCTATACGTTGACTCAAAACCTTTTGAAAAAGCTCCAAAGTAATCCACTACTGGTCCTGCAGCTACAGCTGCGCCTCTTATTAATGCTTCGTTTACTGCCATTTTTTATTATTATTTTATTTTGCTCCAGCACCACCGCTGCCTCCAAACATACCTGAACCAGCAACAGCACCACCAATAGCTCCAATGCCACCAATTATAGACTGTGTAGCAGCCGCTCTAGCTTGTTTAGCAGCTCCTAATCTTTGCTGTGACATACCTAGCAATGTACCTGTTTTTTCATACTCTAGGCTCCTTGCTTGAGTAGCTCCTTGAGCTTCTAGCTCTTGTAGTCTTTGAGCTGACTGTGCTTGTAGCATTTGATTCTGTTGCTCTTGCTGACCTATACTAGCAGAAGCTTGTTGAGCCGCTTGCATCTGCTGTCCAGCTAGTGATTGCGCTAATGCTGCTATACCAGATCCTCCAGCCGCACCTTGCAAACCAGTCATAGTACTGGCTAATGCTTGCTGTTGCGCTTGTTGAGTGAACTGAGCTTGCTGTTGATTAACAGTCAAATCCTCCATGGTGTTTTCCATACCGGCATAAAGATTTGAAGTATCTAATTGGGCATATGCAGCTTTATTCATAGCCATCTCTCTTTTAGCTGCTTTTTCTTCTCGCCTTCTCTTACGGCTACCTATGATACCTCCGGCTATACCGGCGACGCCTTTTATTGCTCCTCCAACAAGGGCTGCTGTGCCAATTCCTGCCATAACTTTTTATTTTTTTCTATTATTTCTTTTGGTAATTCTTTATAGTCATTGGTATATACGTCTAGTTCTGCTTCTTCAAAACTTTTAGCTTCAGTCTTATATACGCAAGCCCAATGACAATCTTTATGTATATATAAAACTCTTTGAGTTCCTTGTTTTGTATGTATAACATGAGGTCCTTTTATTCTTACAACCTCACCATTGTCAGCTAAATAAGAAAGTTCACCTTTTAATAAAAAAGATGGATGGTTTTGCTTGTGAACCATGCTTATAACTAGATGACCTTTAGGCATGAATATCTGCCTAGTGTACATACCGTTTTCAATATGTTGAATTAAAGGGTATGTTTCTTTCATTTCTTTAGATTGCTCAGTTCCAGCCTCGTGGTGGACAGCACCCTCTACATTACTTAAAACTTGTTTTTCAAGTTCTAATATTTTTTCCCAAAGTATACCTCTTGTTTCTGGTACGTTTTTTAAAATTTCTTTTAAAGGATTTTTTTTATAAATAACGCCTTTTTTATTTGATTTAATTTTATTTTTTGACATATAAATATTATTACACGTTATTTGCTACTTTCAAACACTTCGCTACCTACAGAAAACAATTCTGCATACGCCGTAGTGTTATTTCTAAACTGTGCTTCAGCGTAATAACCTTTTAATTGACCAACGTGTGCTCTAGTGTCTTTTTTGAAAAACACAAAGTCAGCTGTTGTTGGCGGTTGAGATCCGCTTACTATATTTATCGTAAGTATTAAATCTGTTATATCAGTTACTGTTCCAAGTTTAATTTCTTGAGCTGTATCTATATCTAAATACCAAGCCTCGTCACCAACCTGTAGTGTTACTGGAAAAGGATTATTAAATGTTAGTGTTAAATTAGGCATAATTATATGTTTTTAAGTACAGTTAGCATCAGGGCAACACAATCTAAGCACGCTCCAAGCTGTTCCAGTTGATCCAGTGGCCCTTAGTGTAGCAAAATCTTTATCATTATAATCAGTAGCACTATATTGCCACCAAAGTATTTGTTGATATGTATTACTTGCAACTGTCATGTTACTAACAGTATATCCGGTTGCTGTATTAAATTCAGTTTGCCTAGTGTATGTCCAAGGACTCGTTATATTTGTTCCAATAAATTGATCTACGTCAGCGGCCTCTGTAGCTGAAGGCATTTTGTTTCCTGTGTTATACGTGCCGAATATGTTGTCAAAAGGACCATCATTAGAAGTTCCAGAACCAGGCACAACATGACTTGTTGTTGCTACTTTATCACCAGTAGTTGCACTTCCATGGTATATTTCAAACTTATCTGGAACACCTTGCGCATCAACTAAAAACGCAACTAAACCACCAGCTGGATCAAGTGGTATGTCGTAATCGACTATGTCATAACCTCCAGAAGAAGACGTAGAAGTACAACTTATAGATGGTATTACATATAAGAATTGATCTATATCTATAGTAAAGTTAGTGGTTAAATCACCTATACTGTAAACATCTACAAAGCCTTTTATTGTAGCCGTGCTAGCCCCGGTTATCTCAACGCTAGTAAGTTCAAACTCTATATTAGTACCGTTATTCTTAACAAATAAAATATCTATATCATTAGCAACACTTATATTTGGACTAACAGATATTTGAGTTGAAGAATCAACGCTTGTAACCTCGTAGTTAAAAGGAGCTAAGCTAACAGCTTGTTCTTTGATAGAGCTTACGTCATAAGCATTAAACCTATCACCAGCAGTTATACCATCTGTACTACTTAAAGTTATAATACCTCCAGTGCTAGCTGACGCTGTAGAAGCTATAGTTGTTTGCATTTTTGGTATCAAAGGATATAATTCTCTATCTTCTTCTAAGTATGGATATGATAAACCTATTTTACTTCCAGAAGGAGCTGTAATATTCCACTCTACAGGAACTTTAACGGGTGTGCCGTAGTTATTAAGCGCGTCTCCTTGGTATTCAACTTGTGTAAATCCAGTCATTCCTTGAGAGCTTGATCCATTAAAAATCATTTTAGGAGCCGCGTTGTATTGATTAAAATACTCTACAGTGTTATTAATATCAACATCAGCTCCAGATATAGTAAGAAAATACCTAACAACATCTAAAGACAAGCTTTGTATATCAGGAAAAACAACTTCAACGTCAACATAGCCAGAAGAAGGTATAGAGGTGTTAGTTGCTAAATTCCATGTGTTTGGACCTGTTTCAAGATTATCATCTGTTAAAACAACGCTAAAAACTGCTCCTTCGTCTCCCCATACTCTCCAAATTTGCGTTCTACCAACGCTTTCAATATTTGTATCTGTTTTGTAGCAGCCTTCGCTAGAAACGTACCAGCACCATCTTTTTACTTTTGGATTTACAATAGTAAAAATCTCAATTCCTTTAATTAAGCGAATAGCTATTTTATCACCAGAAATATTTTCATTTGGATATATATAATTAACGTTGTAAGTAATGCTTGTTAATCTGTTTTCAGAATCATAAGTTGGTGTTTGAACTATATTGTAATTGCTTTGGTTGCCTTGGATTACTTGCATACCCGCGCCTATATCTAAATAATGATTAGCAGCTGCAGTGTATGTTTTACTAAATAATAATTCACTTTGCTCAAAAGCGCCTGAATTTGAGTAAGGAGTATTTGTTTCTGTGCTATCACCAGTAACGTTAGTACCAACATTAGCTGTGAAAGTACCTGCTATAGTTATTTCATTGACTACCCCTTGGCCTACAACACATAAAGGTATATTTACGTTAGAAGAAGGCATTGTTACTCCAGCTGCAAAATTTATAGTACAAATAACATTTGCTCCGCTTTGAGCAAAAGTAACACTACTAACATATGTATTTGAAAAACTAGGATCTATAGAAAAATCACTAGCATCAATAGTGAATCCAGATAAAGGCGAAATAGTTAATGTTGCAGAACTAGCACCAACAGCGGTAGCTATATCTGCGTTTTCTTCTATAATATATGTTACGTCTGAAAAAGTATAATTATTAATTGTTGGCATATTTAATTATTTTAACATGTTGGAGTTATCGTGTTGTACTGCGTAACTTCCGCTATTACACCATTAGTTAGTTTAATTATTAAAGTGTTATCGTTTAATGCGCCACTTCCTGGCCCATTGTATGGATAATCTGGATCTAATCCGGTTGTAGAAACTCCTTCACCTAGAAATATATAATATCCAGAGATATAATTTAAAGGTTGTTCTGTTGTAAAATGATACATTTGCGTACCTACATTTAATCCAGCCGAGGAGTGCCATTTCATTCCCACGGCCTGAACGCTAGACACTTGAAAAGCATAATTACCATCTACACCTTCATAAAATTCATTTACAGTACAAACAACGTTATTAGCACTTGTTTCTGGCTGAATATAATAGGTCGTCTGTGGTTTAGTAAGATTAAATTTATACCACATATTAGCCGCTTCGTCCGGCGGACCTGTTACGGGTGTATCACCGGTTGAACTACATTCTTCGTCAATAGTTATTATAAAATTATAGTCTTGAGGGTCACATTGAACTATAACCGGTGGTCCAATACCTTCGCCTATAAATTCGCAATCGTTAAACTGCTTTAATCCTTTTATATAGTTAAACCATTTACCTTCTTTCTTTTCAAACTCTTTAACCTCACCTCCTTCAAGATCTGTTTTAATGTAATTTACATACCAACCTGGTTGTTTTTGTTCTACACTATTAGGAATTATTTTATTAAAATTAACTTCAGCTATAGAATATGGTTTAGAACCTCCTTGTTGGCTGTATTGAAACCTTCTACTTTGAGTTCCGGTGTAGTTTAATGTACTAAATCCTTTTACGGATTGAGGCATTTCATTGAAAACAACATTGAAAGAGCTATCATATTGTACGCCATAAAAGTTATTAGCCTTGTTAAGAAGCCCGTGTTCCCAAATTCTACCTTGTTTAAAAGTAAAATATCTATTATTTAAACTAAGGCCACTTTCTTGTATAAATGATTTTCTTGAAGTCCAACCACCTACAGACTCCTTAAATGAAACAGTAGTTTGTGTTATTGGATTTGTTGTATCTGTGTTACAGTCAGGGTTTAGTTGATAATCTTGACTCTCGCTAAAAGTGTTTCTCCAAGATTGACTAAGATTATCTAAGGTTACATTGTATATATCTTTATCGTCATCATAACTACCTATAATTTTAGTAGAAACTCTTAAGTTATCAGCAAAGAAATCTGACATACCTTTTTCTGCGATGTTAGTTATACCGTCTCTAGATAGCCTTATAACAGCGCCTCTGTTTTTATCTGTAAAATAAGATCTAAACGCATATTGCGCAAATGATTCTGGATTTTTAGATATACCAAATTCACCAGCATAAGGAACTGCTTGACCTAGCACAGCGGTGTTACCAGTTAAATTAACATTTCCGTCAGCGTTGAATAACGCATCTTTATTAGCTAACACTCTAAAACACTTATCTTCGCAAAGTGTTATTAAATCTGTGTCTCTAGCGTGTAGTTTTTGTATTGTCCCATGTATTGGATTTAAATCCTTTGTTATAGGTAGAGCTTGTATAAACTGATTTAACCTGTTTATGCCTGATGTAGAGTTGTATACTTGTGAAAATATGTAACCACTACCTCTTCTTTCTTCCGCGTAAGGATCATCTAGTACTGTAGAAACTTTAGGACCTTTATCTATGTAGACGGCATTGTAATCGTCTCTAATTCTATTAGATTCAACGCCTTGACCGTACGAGTAACAGTTAAACCATTCTACTTGCTGGTTCGTGTTGTTATAATTTGATATAGGCGTAGCGTTAGAGGCTTCATAATAAAGGTCTAAGTCTACAGCTTCTTTAGGTTCTGTTTCAAATATAGCTGGATTAGGCGATGTTAATAATTTATTGTTGTCAGTACTAACGTTTTCAACTACCTGTATAGAAGGAAGCTTGCTACTCAACACGCTTTGCTGATTCCACTCTGGCATCCAAGGGTCATTTATAACTCTATCTAACATTATCATAAATATAACTGTACCATTTTGAGAATCTGTTCTCCAATTGTTACATGAATTATACCTTTTGTATCTACCACCTCTTGGAACTAGATAAGATAAAGTTTCCATTACGGTGTAAATTTCACTTTGATCACCTTGCTTAGATTGAAATCTTATTTTAGCACCCTCCGCTAAAGTACCACCTGTAATTCTTCTTTGTGCCCCTCTATCTGGCGGTGCGTAGCCAACCATGCTGTTTATATAAGTTTGAGTTGTATCAGGTCTCACGCCTGTGTAAACAAAACCTACGACTCTTCTTCCTCTGGTAGGCGGTGCATAACCTTCACCGTTCCACTGCCTAACAATATCACCAGCACTAAAACCGCTTCCAAAAGCAGGTGTAGTACCAGCATAATTCATACTGCTCCATCCAAATATACTGTGTTCTTTATTCCTTGAACTACAACTGTTTTCACTGCACCCATCACAACCAGCATCACCGTAGTTAAAAGTTTTATGATAGTTATTCCAACCCCAACTCCAAGTTGTAGTAAAATCTATTTCATCTTTAACGGCGTATCTAGGCGCTAAAGCTTTAAAAGACTCTATTATATTTGTATCAAACGCAAAGTTTCTATTTATTTTAGCAAAAAACCTACCTTCAAATTCTGGCAGATTTTTCTTTTGCGGCTCATATATTTTTATAGTAACTGTTGTACCTGAGCTTGTTAAAGGCACTTCTGGTCCTAAAGGCTCTTTTAACACTATTTCATACTCATTGTTGCTGGTGCCTTTTGTTTTAAAAGAATCTATTTCATAATAATCACTAGTTGTGCCACCTGTTGTTATTCTTAATTTTCTATTGCCAGTAAAACCTTTATGAAACTCTGGATTAGCGGTGTTTGTAGGCCCGTTAAACTGAAGCGTTATTCTGCCAGGTTCAATTTCATTTGTTAATCCTACGTCATTACCAGCTCTAAAAACGTCAAAAGTTGATATAAATTCTGGAGCAGATGAAGATATTGATAATATCTTATATCTATTTAACTCTTTTATAGCAACATCATTATCATGTTGTTTTTTTAGAATTAAATAAGTTTCTTCATCTACTTTGTTTCTTTCCGAAGAAGGAAAAGACAACCATATATTTCCATCTTCTGCATGATAAAATCTATCTAATGCTAAATTGTAGTATTCATTAGAGGTTTCTTTTATGAAGAATTTATAATGAGTAGCCCAGTCTGGCGGTATATTAAGTGGAGTTACTTGTAATTTATTAACAGTAGAAGAAGCTGATATGTCTAACTGAAAACTAGCGTTTTGGCTTGTAAAAACAGGTGTTTCTCTTCCGTATGTATCTTTATACACAACTCCAACCTGATAGGTTCTTATTGATTTTACAGAGGGTGCTGGTTTTCCTATCTCATATATAGGTTCATGCGAAAAGCTATTAGAGCTAAGTAGTAAATCTACAGATGTAGATATACTAGAATCTGTGTTGATATATCCAACCGTATTATAGTTTTGTAAATAATTACCATACACTACTCTATTGCCTATAATTTCTTGAGATTTAGCTTTTCTAGGTACGTTATCCCAAGGTCTTAAAAGTTGATTATTATCTACAGTGCTACCTATTAATTCGCTTTTTATTTGATATGTACTAGGTAAAGAAACATTTAAATAATCTTCTTTTTTCAAAGTATCAACAACGTAAACAGATGTAGAGTTGCTTTCTTTATATAATATATCAATTTCTGAAACCTCTTCGCTAGTCCAAACTAAATTTTCTATTATAAGTTTTTTAATTCTATTAACCATGCCTATGTTATACGCGTCTGAAGAAACGTATTCAAATTCACCACCTAAAAAAGCAACTTTAGAAAAAGGTGAAAAACAAGAATATTCATTGTCTATGTATTTCCATCTATAGGCAAATCTAGGAAATTTATATTCAAAAATACTATCTTTTTCAAGCAAGACACATTCCCAAACTATTGGCTCTACTTCTTCTTCGGAATTTATAGTTTTTTGTATACCTAAGGATATAGCTTGTATCTGAGCTGTTATAGCTAAGTTGTTTATTTGTTTTATTTGTATTTGTATAGAATATTCTTCATCTTGACCAAATGGATTTTCATAACTACCTGTCATTATAACCACATCATCTATCTGCCAAGCCGCAACAATTTCGCTTATTTCAAAAGTTATATGACCGTCCCAACCATAGGTAGCGTCGTAATTTGGGTTATTAGTAGCGTTGTCTAAAGAAGTTCCAAGATAAACACCACTTTCTCTTTGGTCTAAATACTCTCCATAAGTTGGATATGATATAAAAACGTTTGGCTCTGTTGTTGGGTTTGGTATGTATGTAAAGTTTTCTAAATCCGTATTATTAAAAGTTGTAGATACTGGTGTTATACCAGTACCAGAAACATTATTTCCAAACTTAGAAACAGCCGCGTTTATAGTAGGGGCATTTGTTGGTGATAACTTTGCTACAGTTACATCTTTTTCAGTAAAATCTGGTCTACCAGTCAAACTAGTTTGATAAACGTTCTGTTGTGGTAACCACTTAGGGACTTTAGTGTGCGTAGTAAAATCTACAGAACCTGTTTTAAATTTTTCAATATTAATCTTCTTTGGTTCAGTCTGATCATCTGTCCAAAATAAAAATTTATCAAGTATATTAATACCTGTAATTAAATAGTTTTGTGAAAAATTGAGTATACCAGCTGTATCGACCAATACTGGTTTTACTAGATCTGTAGTTTGATCATACTCCGCTATAGCGCTCACGTTGTCAGAAGCTATAAACCAATAAATTCTTTCGGTTTGGTCGTGCCTGTAAGACCCAATAACAACGGGGTTTTGAAGGGCATCTATATAGTCAGAACTCCAGTTTTCAGAACAACCTTCACAGCCTCGCTGCTCTCGGTTTCCTTTTACATTTTGTAAAGTACCTACGTTAGATCCATCTGAGTTTGCTAAATCTAAATTTAGCGCGTCGCGGTATTCACCATTAGGTATCAATCGCTCATCAAGATCTTTATTCATTCTTCCTGATTGGAAGGTATGGATAAATTCTGGCATATATTAGTGTTTTATTTGCTTAGATTTGTTACGCATAACCTGCGTAATCTCTTCTATTTTGATATTTGATAATCTTAATTTAGCATTACGTCTAGCGGCTTGTTTTTCACGCTTAAACCTTGCTATAATATATTCTGGTGTATTTGATCTAGTTGATAAAATAGCGTAAGCTATATACTTATATAAAGCTTCTTCAGCAAACTTATGCACAGTCATTTCTTCGTCTTTAGCTAAACCGTCACTTATGTATTTTAAAGTAACAATGCGGTTTACCATATCAGAGCTGAAGTGTATTAAACCTTTTATTTGATCTATAAAAAACACACCGTTTGATTGAGAGTTTTCAGGATTAAGACCATAACGTCTACCCAAAAAATGCTCTGTCATTAAATCACCGCTGTTTGTGTTTCTATTGTTTTCACTGTTAACAGGGTTAGAATTAAATCTTTTTAAAGTCTCTGAGTCTTGAGCGTATAATATCTCACCATTGCTGTCAAAAGTATATTCGTAGTTACTATCTTGAACTATAGGTAGTGGATCACTAGTTTTTCTAGCAGGATATATAACATGCTCTAAACCTTGCTCATCTGTCCAGGTTAATTTAACATAGTTTACATAGTCTTGTGGTAAAACCATATATAGCTGAGGACTTATTTCTATTTCTTGTGATTTAAAAGATGGTAGAATATCAAAGTTAAACTCCTGTATACCACGTTGCGCGTGGAAAGCAACATCAGTTCTTTTTATTTTACTTATAACTTTACCTTCACCTACGTAAGATATAATAAAGTTATTTATAATATCTTTTAATGAGACAAATTGGTAGTTACCATAGTCTTCGTCTAAACTATTCCAGACGCCATCTGGTCCTTCGTAATATTGCTCGTTAGTATAGTTTATTAGTCCCATTTATTAAGATTTTTCTTGTTGTATAGTTTCAATTTCTTCTTGATTAGCTACATTATATAAATTGTAGTCTTTAATCAATAAACCAGCCATTTCTAATATCTTTATAACAAGCTCTGTTTCTTCAGATGGATTTAATTCAAAATCAACTGAATTTGAAGCGTCATACAATGGTTCACCAAAAACTATTTGGTACGCCCATTGCGGAGTGATTGGCTTTTTAATATAATTACACCTTACGTTAGAAGTTAATTCAGAATCACCATAAACATTGATTCCAGACGTGTTTTGAGTGTATATAGGACGTGTATTCTTTGGTTTTGTAAGTGGAGATGAGTTGATATATAAAATTTCATTTTTAGCAACTCTCTCGGCTTCTATTTGCTCTGTAGTAGATGTACCGAAACCATCAGTTGTAGTGTTACTATATATAACTGTGCCAAGTCTATATAGATCAGTGGGTAATTCAAACTTAGTATTGTCGTGGTTTAAATTACCTGACGTTACTTCAAATGGACTTATTTTTTCATTTAAAATATTTAACATATCTGAGTACTCTGTGTCATTACCAGGTAATCTTCCAAATTGATTAATATCGTAAAAGTATTGCTCAAATAAATCTAACTGAGCTTGGTTAGCAAATAAATTAAACTCTTGAGCAGTAACATACCCACGTTGCTCTTTATTTAATATAGCTAAAACTTTTTGATATACTGTATCTATGCTTATTGCCATTTGTTATTTTTATTTATAATAGTTAGGCCACCATTACAGCGGCCTAGCTACTATAATGTGACTTATAATTTTTTAATTATATGTTTGTAAACTTCCATACCTTCATCTGTTTTAAAGAAGGCTGCAAGTGCAGAGTAAGGGTGCTCGTCAAAAGGAACAGTCATTAACTTTCTACCAGTTTCACCATATGTAAAAGTTCTCTGATCTGAAGATAATTTTAATATTCCTAAGTCTGTAGCTTTTATACCTACGTTTCTAAGCTCAACGTTATCATCGCTGGCAAGCTCTAAAAATAATATAGGATTTTTCTTAGCAAAAACTAATCCATCTCTTTTAAGCTCGCTAGAAGTTAGCGTATCAACTCTACTTCCGTACTCAACTCTTAATATAGCCTCTAAATTACTTATATCCATTTGTTTAGCCGCTAACAAAGCTTCTATTTCGTATTCCATATAAGCAAGTTCGTTTACAGACTGTTGCACTGGATTATACTCTTCATATACTTTATTTAGCGCTGGGTGATATAATGATAATAGTTTTTGAAGGTTTTGTTGTTGTTTTGGAACAGCTAATAAGCCATCTCTAAAAATTATCCTACCTAATATATATTGACCTTTTTGATCATCAACAAAAGGTGAGTTTTGATTAGTAGCGTATCTAAGCTCTTTTTGTTCTCCTGTTTTTTCATCAAACCAAAGAAGAGGAGATCTTCTAGAGTTTTTTGAAGGCAAAGTAAAAACCAAAGGTGTCTTACCTTGTCTAAGTTGATATAATCTATCTTTAATTTCCCAGCTTGGTTTAACTGGTGCTTGTGATTTTTTTGTAACCACTGGCTGAGGTGCAACCTCAACAGCTTCTTCTGCTTTAGCTTTTTTAGCCATGATATAATAAAATTAAATAGTTAATAAGGGTAATAGTTACCCCCGTTGTTTTAACGAGGGTAAATATTACATTATAATTACTAGATATTAAAATCCAGTAGTTTTGTTGAATAACACAAAGTTATTAGCGCCTTGAACACATAAACATCTTTCTGATAAGAAGTTTACATTCATTTCGTCTACTTCACTTGTGTAATTTCCACCAACAGATCCAGTCACCCAAGACTTCAAGCGGCGATCATCAGCTTCTGAAGCTCGGTAACGAACGTGTAAGAATGGTCTTTGAATGTTTTGACCTAAAATTTGATCGTAAACAGTTGAAGTTCCAGCTGGTACTAAAACACCTAGAGTAGTTCCAGTTACACCAGCAGTTGTAGAATCGTTCAAATATTTCCAGTCAGTTTTGTAAAAGTCATAAGATCCTCTACGGAAACCAGAGAAACCTAAGTTAAGCGCCATATCTTCTGAGTTTTCAAATACTCCATAGGAAGTACCTCCAGATCCATAAGAATTTTGAGCAGCTAACATTAAGTCAATATCTAGAGAAGTAGCACGATTCAAGAAAAGCATGTTTTCTTCAATAGCACCTTGCTTATCTAGTTCAGCTAAAATATCATCAAACTCTAAAATTCCTTCTGAATTAGCGGTGGTATCAGAAAAATCAGGATCGTTGTAAACAAGACCTCTGCTTTCAATAGCTGCAAAAAGACCTTCAGACCCAGTGTAACCAGCTGTAGCAGCAGCTCCAGTTGAATCAGAAACAGCCTCTATCATTGACATTTCTAAATAATCCTCAAAACGAATACGAGCTTCGTGCTCAGATTTTAGATACCAAAGATATCCTCCAGTTCCAGCTTCAGTAGTAACTTCAACCCATCCAATTTGAGCAACATCAGAACCATTGATATTGTACTTGTCTCTTAGGATAATAGGTTTGTTACTAAACTGAGTAAACTTAGCGTCAACAGACTTTTCTACAGCTCCACTACCTTTTTTGTATTCAGAACCATAAACAAAAACTTTAACTCCAGTTTTAGCACCAGCAGTTCCAGCGTCGTAAATAGCGCTTAAATCAGCAGCTCCATAAGGTGCTACAGTAATAGTTGTAGCAGTACCATCACCACCAGTTGTAACTCTAGCTTTAACTACAGTTCCTTCGTAAGCGATAACAATAGTATTACCAGCGTTGATTAAAGCAGCTTTTTGCGCACCATTTTGAGATCCAGCAACTGCGGGAGCATCATCAGTAAAAGTAACAAGATTAGTCTCGTCTAATACAACAGAACAATCTTCAAAAGCAATGTGAAGACGTCCTTGCTCAGACCAAACTACTTGATCAGAAGCCATAGGCATTTCAGCGCCTACCATTCTTAAAAATCCAGATACAGTACGGTTACCATATCGCTCTACCTCTTTTTCATACACTTCAGGTAGAAATTGTTGTGTAAAATCCATGTCATTTAGAGACAAATAATTGTCACCAAATAGACCTTTAATAGGGCGCGGAGTTACATGATTTAACTCAGCACCAGTTCCAGCAAATCCCTGTGCCATAATTTTTAATTTTTAGTTGTTATTTTTTAATTTTCATTTTTAATTTAGAAGTATCAACGCCGTTAACAGATCTCACTGTCCAACCATTAGAAGTTGTAGTTTTTTCATGACCCCGTCTCGGTTCCATATCTACATTTTTAGCTCTAGCAACACTTGATTTTATAGCATCGGCTTTACCTTGCTCATAAAAGTGTTGTGCTATAGCGTCAGAATTCATAGCGGTGAACAAAGACTTGTGATAACCTTTAGCATCAGACATTTCATTTTTATCGTTTAAGAACTTCTTAACAAAATTATTAATGTCGCTTTGTGAGTTTTTCACGTTGTCTACGTCTTTAACGTTGAAACGATATTTTTTGTCTCCAACAGAATATTCAAAACCTTTGAAATCGTTGTTAAACAAATCGTTTGTTTTCTTTAAAAACGTATTTTTTTGTTGCTCTGCAACTTTAGTTGACTCTTCGTTTTCTTTATTGTAGCGGTTGAAAAATTCAACTGCTTTTTGCTGATCAGGATTTAATCTTGATCCAGCTTTTATTTCATCGTAGTATTTAGACTTTAGGCCTTCTAAATGGTCTTTAGCCTTAGCTAGCTCTTCTTTATAAGCTATTTTTCTTTTTCTAACATCTCTTTCATCATCTAACTCATCATCATAGCTAAAGTCTTCCATTAATATATCGATGTCTTCTTTGTCTAAATGCGGTTTTGTGGTTTCGTAATATTCTCTCAACAACTGATTGTTGTTTAACTTAGAATAATCTTGGTTTAATTTAACGTAGTCTTGTAGAGTTCCACCAGTGTCATTCATAAAGTCTACAACTTTTTGAATATTATCAGGTAGATCAACCCCAGTTTGTTCTTGCTCCTCAATAGCATCAACAACGTCTTCAGTTAATTGCTCTGCTTGCTCTTGTACTTCTTCTTCGGTAATTTCTTCAATTACCGGCGCCTCACTCTGCACGTCTTCAACACGTTGCTCGGTGTTTTCTTCAACCACTTCTTGCAATTCCAAGTTGGTTTCTTCCCGGCTTTCCGCGCTTTCGTCTGTGCTTTGCTCTTGAACTACATCTTGATCTTTTTTGTTTAGTTTACTTAAATCAACCTTTATTACGCCATCTTCTTGCGTAACTGGTTTTGGCGCTTCTTGTTGCGCCTCTTCAACTAAAGAATCTTTAATTTCTTCGTTTTCCATGATAAAATATTATATAATTACTATTATTTATTATCACCTGGGTTATAGTGAACCTAAATCAAACCCACTGCCTAATATATCATTCCCAGATGATTCAAAGTTTTTTGGCGGTAGATCGTTTTTTCTTTGAGCTATAAGTTCGCTTTGCTGCGTAGCTTGTATTTTAGTTCTTTCGTCTTTTCTATCTTCTTTCATTTTATCTTTTCCAGATAAAACTTCACTTTGTTGTTTTTGAAGCTGCATATTTATTTGAAACTCATAAGCCATTAATTGCTTTTTTAATTCAGCTTCTCTTATTAACTTTTCTGCTTCAAAATTAGCTTTAGCTTGCTCTAGCTGTATTTTGCTTTGAGTTAAAGCGCTTTGTTTTTGAACTTCTAATTGCGCAGCAACTTGCTGTGACTGTTGATTAGCTTGCGCTTGAGCTTGGATATTTTGCTGTTGCATTAGCTGATCACGCTCCATTTTCTTTTTACGTCTAAGCTTTAATAACGCGTTAGCTAATTTTATATTTTTAACATCTCTGACATCTATAGCGTCTTCTAAGTCTATAGATTTTTGAGCTATAGCCATTTGTATGTTATTCTCTAATACAGCTTTTTCTTCTTCGTCTGGTTGTAGCTCTATAAATATACCAAAGTCGTAAAGGTGCAACTCACTTAGCTCATCTAGCGTAGCCACATTGTGAACACCTATTTGCTGTATAAAAGCGTCTCTTGTTGGTGAATATTCTAATATGTCTGATATTCTAAGCGATAAGTTTTCTGCTAAGTCAGAAGTTATGAACAAACCACCTGTTAATATATGTCTTGTAGCTGTATTTGAATTAGCGGCTGCAAGTTTTTGCACACCAACTAAAGCATCCTTTGAAGGCGTACTACCATCTCTAGCTTCATTAAGACCCGTCACATCACGAATCATTTGCAGATAATAGTTGTATGTATTTATGAGTTGAGGTATTTTATTACCACCAGATCCACTCGCTATTTCTTGAATAGGTACTTTACCTGGGTTTAAATCACCTTCTTGAGTAAACGATCTACCAATTACAGAACCTGTTTGAAAAAACATGTTTAATGCCTCTTGAGGATTGTAATTAGTCCCATTACCTAAATCAACTTCAGCTAAACCATCAGCGTCTAAATAAACACCGTCTGGTACCATGCGCGATAATACTTGCTGTAGTTTTAAATGTGTTAATTGAATCATATCAGCAAAACCAGTTATACGGCTAACTAAAGACTCAATTTGTCCTTTGTACATACGAGGCGCACAGATGCTATAATTCATTTTAACTTTAGTAAAATCACTTTTTGGTCGCAGCATGTTTTTAGCCATCTCCCATTTAAGCAATTTATCTGTACCTAAAACTAAAACACCTTCATATAAAACCTCTAAAGATCTACCAACTTTTTGTATACCATACTGCTCAAGTATTTCTTGAGGTGGATTAAATTGATCATCTTTGATTAATATTTTTTCAGCTCCAGTAGCGGATTCTTTAACTTTATATACTTCGTTCATGTACGTTTTATAGTTAAAGTACAATATTTGAACGGTATTAGAATCTGTTTCGTCGTAATTAGCTATTGTTCTATCGTAAAAACCATTATTTTGAAAAGCGGTTTTACTGATGTTTTCTAAGTCATCATTAGTTAATTGTGGAAATTGCTTTTTAAGCTCATTAATATGAACTGATTTTATTTCACCAGCGTAATATATGTCATCAAAATATGGTGACTCTGTATATGAATAAACCATATAGGCTGGGTCAACATAATCAACAACTACACCTTCCGATTGTGTAAATCTATTTTTAACAGCTCCAATACCTATAGTTGTTAAATCATAATTAACTCTTTTTCTAGTTAAATCATATTTATTACCTTCTAATAAAACATTAATAGCTTGTTCTTGTGCTATTTCAATATTTTGTTTATAAGTAAGCTGCATGTGTAACTCAAGCTCTTCTTTTGTTTCTGGTAAAGTAGCTGGGTTATTTTCAAATAAATTAATACCTAGGTTCTCCTGCACATACTCGTTTATTTGCTTAGTTTGCATATCACGAATAATAGACTCCATATAAGCAGTTCTTTTGCTTATACCATAAGGATCTTGTGAATATGCGTTTATATCAAAAGCTCTTTCAGATATACCATTAACAACAATATCTACAAACTTAGGTATAATAGGTACTGGCTTCCAGTCTAAGTTCAAATAAGATAAATCACCGTTTATAGATAATTCATCTTTATATTTCTGTATGCTCTGCTCTCCTCGAGCGTACAGTCTTAATCTATGAAAAGTATTTTGATTACTTTTATATCTATTAACACCGTTAGCTGATTTAAACCACTCGTCTTGAATAGCTCTACCAACTTTTAAGCCATACTCAAAAGAGGCTTTTTCTTGATCACTAGCAACTTGACTAGGAAAAAAACTTTTTACAACTGACTCAGCCATATTTATTTCATTATTTTTGATATATTCCCGCCGTTAGTGTATTTAGCGAATTTTATATTTATTGGTTGTTTTTCTATTTTAGCTACAGGTCTGTACAAATGTCTATTACAAGCCATCACAGCTAAACCAGAACTTATAGCAGCATCAAACTTTGTTCTTTTGTTTATATCAAACTTAGCCCAATCATTTAGTGTTTTATTAAAATACATATCTCCATATTGAGCATCTGGTTTTAATCCAACATATTTATCTATGTAAGATTCTATAGCCGCAGCGTGAGCTTGCTTTATATCCTCGCTAGAGTTAGGTATACCACCTATTTCTTTTTCAGCTACAGACAACTTATTCCAAAGTTTATCAGGTCTATTCATTGAATAACCTCTATAACCCCTTCTTTTTAAATAATATAAAAGTCTTGGTTTGTTATTTTCTGCAAGCAAAGGCATGCCATAAAAAACCAAAGCCATTAATACATCTTCAAAAAATATCTCAGCGGTTTGTGGTCTAGCTATGTATTCTAGAAAAAATGTATTTGGTGGAGCATCTTCCATTGAAAACTTAGTTAAACCATGCAAAGCACCTTTAGATCCTTTACCATCTACTGTTCCAGATATATCGTAACTGTCACAGCCAAAAGCACCTATATGTTCGTTTCCTGGGTGCTTAACACCATTTTTTACTATTTGTTTATTTTGTAAATCATAACTAGGAACCCAAGTTATATTAAAATTACCGTTTTGATTCGGCACAAACTTTACTCTAGTATCTTTTATGCCATTTTCCCATTGAAAACTACCTGTCGTTACTACACTTGTATTTCTCAAGTCTTCGTTATAATCTATTTGCTCATATATTTTAACTAAGTTAAATATACTGTTTTTAGTTTCGTCTCTAAAAGCGTGTTCTTCAGTCCTTGGAAACTGTCTATAATATTCGTTTAAAGCGTCTTGGTCACTTCTAAGGCCATCTGCTTCATTGTCCCAGTGTTCTATAACACCAACATCAATTAAATCACCTTGTGGTCCTTCAGTTGGTTCTTGCGGAGTATTGAAAACAGGGTGTCCATAAGAATCAATGAATCCTTCGTAGTTCCACTCCATAGGTATGAACAAAGAATATAGTCCTGAGCTAGTCTGTCCATTCCTATTTCGTTTAGTAACATCGGAGTTGTAATATAGTTTTTTAAAATTTTCTCCACCTTTGTCTAAAGCGTTTGACGTTGAACCCATCATACACTTGCCTATAACTCTAGAACCTAGTCTTAAGCAAGTTTTTGTTACACGCCAGTTATTTAATATATTATCAGGTCTCTCCCATTTACCACTTTCATCGTGGACTAGTAAAGCTAATTTTTCACCATCATAACTATTATCTCCTGTGTTCTTCCAGTCAATAGTAGTGTCTAGTCCTTGTAATATTTCTTGTTCCTTTTTTGCTTGTATTGACTTTTTTGTGAGTCTACTGGCTGGTATTCTATAGGCAAGCTCGGTCTTGGGCCTGTCCATACCGTCCTGGATTGGTTTGAAAAAGAACGGGTAGTTGACGGATATTGGTACAACCTTGTCTGTGAACATTTTCTTAGCATCCGCTCCAGACTTAGACAAGATACCGTACCGTGCATCTGACGTAATTGTCGCCATGTTAACGGCTTCTGCTGAAGACATAAACGAAAATCCTGAACGACGGTTTTTAAGATAACACATTCCGTAAGATCGTGAGTCTGCTTTACAAGCTTCCCAGAATATAAAGAATAATCTGTTTGCTTCTCTAAAATCTGGCTTCCCAACATCAATCTTGGACCACTGCAAGTACATAAAGTGAGTGCCAGTAATGTAAGTAGCCACGCCTCTATTATAGAACCAATGACCTTCTTCTCGTTTTTTAAACTCATTATCAATATAATTTTCCCATTTAGCTTTAAACTCGTCTGGATAATCTCTCCATTCAAATATACTATTAATGTTCTTAAGCTCTTTAGGGTACTCTTTAGCTTCCCACTTATTACTACCTTTAATTAAATTTTTCGGCTCTTTAGGGAGCGCTATTTTAAGACCTTGTATTTCGTATATTTCACCTATTTGACCTGTCTTACTAATAACTACAATATCATTTTCTTTATTGTAACCGTAATTCCATTTTTTAGATTTATTAAGTCTTTTTAATGTATTTATTTTTACAGGTTGAATTATTTTGTATAAACTCTGCTTGTACATTATTTAGACCTCCTTTCCGCAAAACCACTAAAAGTTTTTTTACTTTCTTCTTTTGGTTTATTATCTAAAACAGCTTCTTCTTCTTGTATTCTTGTTAATATCTCAAAAGCGTCAAATATAGCTAGCTTTTTAGTTGCAGCGGCGTTTTTAAGCCTGTCAGCTGAAACATCATCTTCTGTGTTAGTAATAATTTTTTCTTCAGCAACTTTTATTAATTCTTCAACTGCTTTGTGACCAGCTTGGATTATACTCTTTTTCGTTTCCTTGATATTCATATTTAATTGTAATAAGTCTGTTTGGAACTCTGTATAGTCTTTCATTTTCTATAAAAAACTCGTATTCAGCCCCTGGCTTAAAAGAAACTAACGTGCCTTTGTTTATGTAACCGTCGCTGTGTTTTACAACGCCTTTACCAGTAATTTCATTATTTAACTTAAACATATCATCGTCCTGCAAGGGTTTAATAAAAGAAAAACCGCTCGTAGCTTTCCATTTACCATCTCTTTTGTAAGCATAAACCTGGTCTTGTTGTACGAAAAATAAATCTTCTTTAAAATAGCTTTTACTATTTTTCTCCTTACCTCTTACGTCGTAAAATCTTCTAAAAACGTTGTGATGCACTATAACTTCATCGCCTGGTCTGACTTGACTACAGGTAGCTAACGGTGTAGCCACTACAACACCATGCCTACTTACGTATTGATGATTTTGCATTTCTGTATTTAGTATTAACTCAGATTCATCAATTTTAATTTTATTGTTGTTTCTTTCGTCAAACGGTTTAACTATAAAATTAAAAACACTATTCATTAGTATTCTAAATTATATTCAACTGCGATTGCCATGTTTTTGTTAAAATCTTTCCACGGCAATATTTCGTTATTTTTTTTAATATATATAGAGTACTTAGTGTCTTCTTCTATTATATTTTCTATAATATGACCGCCATACACTTCCTGTCCAACAGAATAGTGCATGGCGTCATTTTTATAATCTCTACCTATACTAATCTTCCTTACTAGGTTCATTTTTTGCAATTTTACCATCATTGATATCAATACTAACCTCCCCATAGGTTTCTTTTAATTCATCTTGAAACTCTTGAAGATCTTGTTGCACATTTGATATACTATGTAGCAGTCCGTGTTTTTCGACTTCTAGCTCCCCTAGTTTTAATTGATGTTGATTGTAGTTCTTTACTAAATCTTGAAGCTTAGTTAATTCGTCTTTTTTAATTTTTGCCATTTTATTTAATTTAAGTGTTTAACATATAGTTAAGTATTACGCATTTACGCGTTACTTTAATCTTCTATTGTCATAGTTATAGAAGTTGGGTTTTCTAGTTCGTCAATTTGTGAAGCAATACTGCCTTCAATAGCTTCAACTTGCTCTTCACCCATAGCTTCTTTTGTCCAGTCAACAATTATTTCGTTTGTTAGTTCATCAAAAGGTATAAACTCAGTTTCAGGATTTAAAGTTACTACTTGAGTTCCAATATTAGTTGCTGAATAATCTTCTTTTATTCCACTTACTATCCAGTGCACATTATACACTACATTTGTTTCACCTTCTTCTTGAGGATGCACGTCTACTGTTTTACAGTTCCAATCGTATGTTATCATTTTTTTATTTATTTATTTTAAAATTCTAGGTATTGTTAAAGTATCTATTTGTTTTCCAGATTTTGGATCTAAAATTTCATATCTTACAGTCTCACCACACACCACCATTTTGCCTAATAACCCTATTAGCTGGCCTTTACACCCAAGCACCTCTAGCCGACCGCTTGATCCATCTGCTCCATCTGCCCCAGCTGGACCTTGAACACCTTGAGGCCCGATTGCGCCTGTCGCGCCTTGAGGCCCTTGAGGTCCTTGAGGCCCTTGAGGTCCAGTATTTCCTGCGTCTCCTTTTTCTCCTCTAGAAGCAGCCGTTGATGAGTCTTTACCAAAAGCATCTTTTATAAAAGCATGCAGCTCTTCCACGTCCTGTCTTAAATCTTCAACTTGTTTTAATAAAAATTTATTAGCTTGATATATGCCATCATCGTTAAATAACTCGCTAATATCATTTAAAACGTCTAGTTCTTTAGCTTTTTCTTTAGATATTACTATTTCGCCATTAACATCTTTAACAGCGTCCTGCCCCTCGGACCCTTCTTTATAAAGTTTTTTACCCCTAATGTCGTCGTTTATATTCGCCATATTAAGTTATATTATATTCATACCATATTTGATAAGACACTCCTCTCATTGGAGGCTGGGTTGCCACTCCAGTTACAATTCCTATCTGAACTTCGTCTTCAGCGTTAAAAGTAAAATTATTAGTTCCAAAATCAAAAGTAACTTTCATGCCCGCCGCGCCTCCGCCTGTAACTGTTCCAGCATAGGTTGTGCCGCTTAATACTCCATTTATTTTTTTACGAAAAGTACAAACCGTAGCTGTTGGCGTGTTAGTTACATTTTTTAGTATAATTTTTCTAATTCTACCAGCATATAAAGCAATCCAAGTATTATAATATTGATCTTGAGATGAGTCTATTATGTAATTCGTTGGGATCCACATTGGGTTAGCACCATCTTGCGCTCTTGGAAAATGATCAAATCCACCGCTGTGAAAATGAGAAACATAGCCTTTATATCCGTTAAACGCTTTTATATGACCATTAACATCAAGCTTTTCACTTGGAAGTATTACTCCAATACCAACATCGCCAGAAAAAGGCTGTAAAGAAATTTGTCTTCCATTAGTCCCTGCGTTGTTTGTTGCTTGTATTAGTTGAGTACTAATACCGTTGGCAGAAAACGTCAACTTAGAATCAACAGAGCTATATGGCTTTATAGTTAACGCAGAATATGTTTGGCAAGTAGCTAAGCTACCAGCGCTTCCTCCTGTATTAAAAATATCTAGCTTAGCATCAGGACTAGTCGTGCCTATCCCTACGTTGCCAGAACTGTTAATGCGCATTTTTTCTGCTCCTCCAACTAAAAACAAATGATTACTAGCTATGTAGTTAAATGTTTTAGATCCGTTATCAAGTGTACCGTATGTTGACTCTGCTCTAATACTAAGTTGGTTTGTACCAGCTGTGTCTTTTAATCTTAGATACTGCTTACCTCTAATTTGTCCATCTACGTCCAGCTTGTAGCTTGGATTAGGAATGGCTCCTACTCCAACTGAATTTCCCCACATAACAAGAGCATCATCAGCTGAAGAAGTTTTAAAAGACATATATGGTGAACCGCCGCTTGTTGACTTAGCTTGTAAGCCCATATCAAAAGCAGTGTTGTTATAAGCTCCAATTTTCAACGCGTAAGCAGATTGGTTTGCTGCATATGGTATTGGTGTTACATAGGCTTTTCCGTTATATACGTGCAGTTTTTCACTTGGACTATAAGTCCCAATCCCGACGTTGCCTGTTTGTTTTATAGTAAATTCTTGATTAGCAGCTACAGGATAAGATGCTTCTGAAGTGACTGATCTTATATAAAAATCTCCAGTTGCTTGATTATGAGCACTACCTACGTACCATCCCTTGGAATTATGAGAATCCCATAGTTTTATAGCAGGACTGGTGTTCCAGTTTTGTCCACTACCCTTTAAACTTAATAGATTACTTGGTGTAGTAGTCCCAATCCCTACGTAGCCGCCTTGGGTTATTCTAACTCGTTGGGTGCCATTTGTAGAAAATTGATGCCCGTTAGTACCATCATAAGAATAAACCACATCTTCATTATCATCACTAAATACATAATTGTGCGTAACTACCGAAAACGTGTCAGCGCTTGTTCCGCCAGCAGCAAACATGCTAAATCCTCCGTTTTCTATGTCTAGCAATTTGTTTGGACTAGTCGTTCCAATCCCGACGTTACCTGATGAGTCAATACGCATTCTTTCGAGTTCTGTAGAGCCATTATCAGCATTAAATCTAAAACCGCCATAAGCTGCGCCAGTGTTATCACTTGATAAAAGTTTTACAAATTGCGATTCCGAATTTACCCTAAAAGAATATCCTGAATTAGTGCCTTTAACTTCAAACTTATCTCTAGGACTAGTCGTTCCGATACCTACGTTGCCTGTAGAAGTAAACCTAGTATTAAATACTTGATTACCTGTATATATATCAATATGCTCTTTAGCATTTGCGTCACTTACAAAATCAATAGATTGATGATTTGTAGAATCAACTCGCATCTGAAGCTTATAAGTAGTATTCATCCAATCGCTACCGTTTGCCGTACGAACTTCTTTAAAATCTAAATGATGTCTTTGTCCGGTTATTTCTGCGTGGTAAACAGTATCACCCGCAACACTTCCTAAGTTTCCGTTATCTACTAACAACTTTCCAGCTACCTCAAGTTTTTGTGAAGGACTAGTCGTACCAATCCCAACGTTGCCTGTTGAGGTTTTGATTGCAAAAACATCTGAACCATTAAGATTTACAAACATTCCGCCGTAACTAGCATCACCAATTAACCTTATTCTAGCGTTCGTATAAGGAGATGTTTGCTTATAGTGGTACCATTCAGATCCAATAAACCCAGGATTATTATGCCAGGAAATTCCCCCCATGCTTGGAGAACTATTGTTCGAATAAGCGTAGAGGCCTTGTCCAGGATTAGAACTGGTACTGTTTAATCTTATGTTTCCATTTTCTACAGTAAGTTTATCGGTAGGAGTCGTCGTACCGATCCCGACTTTTCCAGCCGAATCACAAGTTAAAGCTGTACTAAAATTAGATTTTAAAGTAAGAGTAGTAGCCCCTAATATTACACCTGACTGATCTAAATTACTTGTTCCAACAGAAAATACAGCTGAATAATTATCAAGATTTAACCTGCTATTACCAGACACATTATTAAGTCTAAAAGTATTGCTTCCTGTGTTATGAATTAAAGATCCTTCTTGAGTTCCTAATGAATTATCGAAAGAAATAGTGCTTGACCCAACTGATAGGTCTGCTTGTAATTTTAAAATAGGCGCAGCATCCAAAACGTGCAATATTGATCCAGGGTTAGTTGTTCCAATACCTACTCTATTATTAACGGTGTCTGTGTACAACACGCCGTTGTCCACGTCAATTCCATTTAAAAATTTTATTGACATAAATTAAATTTTATTATTTATTACGAATAACTTACTGTCTTGTCAGTTAATCCGTTTTTAGCGTCTATAACCACTACTCTAATATCGCCTATACCTTCAGCTACTAATTCTGTTCCAGTTAAAGAAAATATTATTGATATAGCGGAGTTGCTGGTGTGATCCACGTCAGCGTGAACTATGCTGCCGCTTGTGGTATCGTAAAGTTGCACTATTAAGTTTTTAGAGCTTAAGCCATGCGTAAATGAAGCTGTGTTGTTACCCGCCATTGCACTAACATCTATAAGCGCTGCGGCTGTTGCTAATTGAGTATCAGTCCCCGCGTTAGCCCAAGAAAAAGTTCCATCACCATCAGAAGCTAGTACTTGGCCAGCTGTGCCGTTAGATCCTACTTTAAGCTCCGCAGCTCCAACAACATTTTCGTCAATACTGGCGCTTAAAACAACATTGCCAGAACCATTAAAACTAACTGTGGCGGCTGAAATATCACCATCTATAGAAAAGTTTTGCGAAGATGCTAATGTTGTAGCTGTATCAGCGTTACCTTCTAAGTCAGCAATTAATGTACCGGTTGTAGCGATAGTTCCCGTGCCAGCTGGTTCTGAAGTGGCAATACCTAAAGCAAATTTAGGTGTTGAAACGCCAGTACTAGCATCATACCACATACCCGGGTATTTTGTCCCAGAAGAAACAATCTTACCGTACCAACCGATATCTGAAGCGTTAGCTGTATTATCTTTAGCGTACTTCATCATATTGTCGCCAATAGCAACAGTTGTTGAGTCTATAGTTGTTGTTGTTCCTTGAACATCTAAGTTACCACCTATTGTTACGGTTGTTCCGTCATCTGAAATAGAAGAGTCTTCTATGCCTGTTCCTCCTGTTGACCATTTTGGCACTGTGTTTGCTGTGCCAGTGCCTGTTACTGTACCTTGATATTGATCTGTACTGTTTATTTTCACCGTTTGATCAGATGATGTAAAATCAACGGTTACATTCGTGCCGCCTTCAAATCTTAAACCAGTAGTATCAGTTGCAGTAAACTGAGTAGTACCAGCTGCGTTTTTAACAGGTAAAGAGGTTGTATTTACATTTGGATTTGCGGGAAGTGTAAAGGTTGTTAACTCGTGTCCTGTAACGTGTCCTGTTGTGTTAGTTGTAACACCAGTATACGCATCAAAAGTTCCTCCAAATGCTAAAGTAGCACTGTCTGTAGTTTCTGTATCTGTAAAAGTGTCATGTGTTACAGATATAGTTGAATTGCCTGATTGGTTAGCTGTAAATGTTCCAGAACCACCTAATGCTCCTGTGCCTTGCACTGTCAGTGTTCCATTGTTTACAGTTGGTATACTTGGGAAAGTAACTAAGTTACCTTCACCGTCTATGTATTCAGAAGACGCACCGCCAAAAGACAATGTTAGCGTACCATTTTGTGTTATTGTATTACCAGAAGTTGCATTACCATCTGAATCCAATGTAACGCTAGTAATACCAGTATCAGTTCCATCTAAGCTAATCCAAGCGCTACCGTTATAGTACTGCATTGTGTTTGTTCCCGTGTCGTAAAGAAATTTACCTTCAACATTAGAAGCGTTTGTGGTTGTTGTTTTGTGAAGTATTGCGTTTTGTAATTCTGATACGCTTCGTAAGTCTAAATGATTTAAAAATGGAATTGCCATATTTTTAGTTTAAATAAGCGTAACCACTTTCCGCGGCCGCTAGGTTAATTGTTAAGTTGTTTTGGTCTATATATTGTACTCCAGCAAACGCCCCCACGTTTTCATATACCTGGTTGCTGCTGGAGAATTTTATGCTAACGCTTGGAAATTTATTTAAGTTGTGATTTATAGTCCAAGTTGTTGAAGCGTTTATTTGCCTATGCGCATATGTTGCGTCCTGGGCGTACATTGATATAGAGTATATCTTTTCTAACGCTAAAGCCCCATTACCTGATACATAATCTAATCCTATATCGTAGTTGTTTAAATTATCCTCGTCTTCAACTATACTAGTCATGTCAAAAACGCCATAGTTATTTGGCTCCACAATATCAACTAGTAATATTCTTTTAGCTTTATACTCTAGTAAAAAGTTTTGTATGTTTTTGTTGCTAGCGGTTACTTCGTTAACTTTAATAGTAGTTAAACTATTTATAGCAGCGCCATCAACTGGACCATATAAACCTCCAGCCTGCATTTGGTCTACAAACTTCCAGGAGTGTTGGCTGTTAACGTTAACGTAGCCTTTAGATAAAAATTCACCTAAATCAGCTAGATTGAAATTTTTAGTAACTGCTCCAGAAGCATCAGTACCTATCACCTTGTCTTGAGCGGTAACGTTATTATCTATTGCATATGTACTAATCCTAGCCATTTAGTCTTTTTTTGTTATAGCTTTTGCTTTTTCCCAAGTTCTACCCACAAAGTAAGCACCATACACTGTTACAAGCAATGTTTGGAATATTGGTATATATTCTTCGGCTATATTGAACTCACCTATATTACCATCAAAAAAAGCACAAACAGTAAATATAACAGTTAGATATATAAGCACCATAGGCCTTATATTCTTAGATAAAAAGCTGTCAGACTCCATATCTGCTTTCCATCGTGCTGTTACTTGCTCTTGCGCTTCTTTATCAGCTTTCTCAAGAATTTCAGTTATCAGTCTTTGCGCTTCTAACTTTTCTTCTTTGGTAGTAGTTAGTTTATCGATAACGTCACCAACTTCTTTGATGACGCTACCGGTTAACCATTGCCAAATTTTTTTCATTAAAAATATTAATCAAAAAGTTTTTCTAAACCAAAGAAAGTCCCTCTTTGAGCTCCTCTAGCTAATCTCGTCTGTCTTTTAGATTCAGCCCCTCCTTTAACTAAGTCATTAGACACGGCTTTAGCAACTTTTTCAACTGCTTTTTTCGCGCTATTTTCTTTTTTTTCTTTTTTAGTTCCAGTTTTAGGTTCTTCTGCTTGTTTAGCCATAGAACCATACTTAGCCATTGATTTTGGAGCACCTAAGCCGCGTGGTCCAATTCCTTTTCCGTTGTTTGCCATTTTAATTGTTTTGTTTGTTATAATATATAGTGCCATTCCAGTCTCCTTTAAAAATGGCTTTCATTTTTTGTTTATTTACTATCTTGTATGTAACTGAAACTCTATGGTTGTTTTCTTTGTAAAATATAGTTGTTTTAATTTTTCTATTATTAAATCTAACAACTTTTTCTTCTACTGTTTCTAAAAAGGTTGTCTTAACGTTATCAAGACTGTTTACCTCAAAGTAATAGTTATATATCTCTAAGTTTTTATTTTTTTCAGTTATAAGCATTGTGTAGTTACTTCCGTCACTTTTCCACGTGCCTATAAAATTATTTTGTTTTACTTCTGGTTTTACTAATACTGTAGATACTAGCATGCTTAATGTTAAGAATAATGTTTTCATTTTTAAAATTTAATTATATTATGTATATATAATATAATTACACATTATATATATATTTAAGCTTCTCTGAAGTTAGACATTATAGTATTTTTTTCTTCTACTCTTGCTATTGTATTTAAAGCTTTTATAGTTTGTTCCTCACCAAAAGCTTTTAAAAACAACTCTTCTTTTATGCCTGGATCTTCCTTTATTAACTTCTTTAATGACTCAGCATCGTACTTTTCACCAAACTCATGGTTTATTCTAGCTCTTAGTTCATTAAAATTACCGTAAAGCTCTTCTGGTCTAGACAAATACTCTCTTTGTGATTTAGATAAATTAGCATCTCTAGTAGCTTTCATTATATCACCACCCATAAAATTAACTACTGTTTGACCCATAGCTGAGTCAAAGTTTGAAAAATGTGTTAACTCATGAGATAACTTTGGTCCTTCAGCGCCAATCTCTTTACCGGTTTTTGGATCATATGATGTTCCTACACCTATATTTCTATGTAAACCTGTTTTAGGTTCATATGAGGTAACTACAGAAGCATAGCCGTGTTCTGGCGCTTGACCAGATAATATTCTAGCTTGTTTAGCTGTTTCCGCCATTTTCTGTATTGTTTCTAAACTAAACTTTTCGCCTTTAGCTGTTACGGCTTGTTTTTGTACAGCTCGTTGAGCCTCAGGATCACTATAATATTTAGAAAACCAACTAGATTCAGGTACAGGTCTACCAGCTTTAGCTTCTTCTTGTTTTAACGCTGGGTTGACCGCTTCAAAAAAACCTATAGATTTATCGGTTTTGCCTTTTGTTAATAAATCTTTGCCTTTATGTATTTCAGCTATATGAGCAAATTGATGGCCTTCATACGTAGGTTTTCTTGTTTTAGCAACAAGTCCTAAATCTACCTCTGGTAAAACCTCTGTTTTAATAGGTTGCTCATTATTAGTTAAACCATCTGTGTTTAACTTTTTTTTCATATTGAAAGCCATATTTTTATTTTTTATAAGGAAAGGCTTTGTTTAAAGCTTCTTTTCTTTTTTTACAACCGCAATCACCCGGTAGTTTTTCAACCATTTTCTTTATACCAGTAGCTTTTGTAAACTTTTCTATTGAGTCTCCTAATCCTTTTGATTCCATAGTATTATATTAAAATCTACTGCAGCACCATCTTTTTCTTGCCGCTCTACCTCTTTCTCCTGTCCAGCTTTTAGACCTAGAGCAAAAAGCTTTTTGTCTTTTATAAGCTTTGGTACCAACTTTAACATCACACTTAGTTACAGCTGTTTTTAGCTTGCTACCTGGGTTTTGTTTTCTATAAGATGCTACTCCGGCTTTAGTCATACCAGCGCCTTCTTTCTTGCTTCTAAAGTGTCTACCTTTGCCTTTTGTTCTTTTGTTTGTTTGTTTGTTTGGCGACGGTAGTTTAACATCAAAAACAACCGGATCAATAGGTGGCGTAGTTATATCTACACCTTTTTTCATGAGTTTAGAAGACTCTTGAACCTTCATTGTTTCAAGCCTGTCTTTTAACCTATTTTGTTTTTCTTTCTGCTTAGCTTCGTATGTAGAGTCAAAACCTTCTTGTGCTACTTTAGAATAGTCAACACCAGTGCCAGCCGCGTAGCCAGCGCCTTCCACTAAAGAAGAGCTCATCTTAAAAGCAGAAGCTTTAGCTTTGTTTGTTATTATATTTCCTTTATAAGCCATAATTATGATAGTTTGTTAGCTTCTTTTTCCCACTCAAAATCGTCACCTTCTTGTCCTTTTTCAGAGCCATCCATAGCAATCAACATGCCTTGATCTCTTTTGTATACTCTAGATGGTGATTTTGTATCTTTCTTCCACGTTACTATAGCATCGTTATAATCTAATTTATTCTGAAGCATCTGGCAGTGGTGTACATTTTCGTGTGCTATAGCAGCTTTCTTTTTAGCCGCAGAAACGTTTTTGTTAACAAAAGTTGTACCATCTCTATTGGCTTCAGCTATAATGCCTTTATCTAAATTTTTTTCAAAAACTGGTCTACCAAATGTAGATAACTCTTCATTGTAGCCGAATAGATCTCCTTTTGATTTTAGTTTAAAACTCATTATTTTTTATAACCACAAGATTTTTTAGGAAGCGCGCTACCGTCTTGCTGAGCAGTAACACCCATTGCTTTAGCTGCTTTAACACCTTTTGGCCCTGAATTAATAAGTGATTGTTGTCCTTTGTTTTTTGCGGCGTACTTGTTTGGTGATCCGCAATCACAAGGCTGTTTACATCCGCAACCTAAAATAGGCTGTGTCGTTGCGCCGCTTTGTGTTGATTTTTGCACTCTTGCTGTGATTGGTAAGTTCATAGTTTTTTAGTTTTATCTTTCGTTGTCTTTTATCATATCATCAATAGCCTTGTTGTAGACTTTATCTGTATATGTTTTGTTTTTGTAAAATTTACTAGACGCTGAGGTTGGTATATCCTCTTCGCCTAGTAATATTCTGTATATTCTAGTTATTAAATGCTTACATTTTGTTGACACTTTATATACGGCATATTTAGATGTCGTTCTGTTTCTTTCTTTAAAAACATCTATCCAACCATCACGTCTTAATCTCTCCCATCTATGTTTATCCCAGCTGTAAGTGTAAACACCATCTATAAAATCATTACGTGTAAAAAACTGTTTGCAATCTAAATATATCAATAACTCTAGATCGGCATCTTTTATATCATAAGTTTTACAGGCCCATTTGCGAACGAGCCTGTAATACTTTAATAAATTCATTTCACGTAAATCTTGACTACTTAGTCTCATTCAACTATAACTACGTCAGATATTTTTATAACATAATAAAGTTTTTCGTCATATTCTATACCATGACCCGCGTGTTTGTCGTATCTAATAGTATCACCTACTTTTACAACTGGAACTTGATCACCAACGCTTATAACTTTACCTTTTGAATATCTTACGTCTTTGTCTTGAGATTCAGTAAGCTCAAGGCCGCCTACTTTCTTTGGAGCCTCTTTTATTTTATCTACTACTAAATAATAATTAATTGCTTGCATCGTCTAATCTTTTATTACTGATTACACAATCTGCAGACAAAATAGTAGTTGCAACACTAACGGCGTTTTTTAGCGCCGATTTTGTAACCAAAACCGGGTCTATAATACCGTGTTTAATCATATTTACTTTTACACCGGTTTTAACGTCTAGCCCAGTGTTTTTACGATCAAAATATTTTTCCTCTATACCAGCGTTGCTAAGTATAGTTTTATAAGGAGCTTTGATAGCTTCAAGTAATATTTCTTCACCAGTAGACTTTGCTTTAACGTTTTGAGCTGCGTTTAATAATGCTACACCACCGCCAGCAACAATGCCTTCTTTTAAAGCCGCCTTAGTAGCGTAAATAGCGTCTTCAACCCTATCTTTCTTTTCTTTGAGTTCGACTTTACTGTCAGCACCGACTTTGATAATACCGACAACACCGGATAGCATTGCAAGGCGCTGCTCGAGCTTTTTCTTAAAGAATCCATTAGTTTCTTTTTTTATATTTTTCTTTACGTCCTCTATGCGATCACTTAACTCATCACCTTTGTCTTCTACTTGCAAAACCGTATTGCTATTGTCTGTTACAGCTTTTACAGCTCTACCTAGTACTGATGGATCTATAAGATCTAGATCATCACCAAGTTCTTCATTCATTAGCTTGGCTCCAGTTAAAAAAGCTAGGTCCTCCATAGACTGCAGCTTAGTAGGGCCAAAACCAGGTGGATCTACAATGTTGACTTTTATATTGCCTTTAACTTTATTAGCGACTAGAGTTGCGTACGGTTGCTGCTCTACATCTGCTACAATGAGCAAAGGTTTTTTGTCTTTAATAACAAACTCTAATACACTTTGTATTTTTCTAATGTTTGGTATTGGTGAGGAAACTAAAAGAACATAAGGGTTATCTAGCGTGCAAACAGATTTTTCTTTGTCTGTAGCTAAGTGTGGAGATTTTAATTTAGAATCAAATTGAACGCCATCAACAAACTCAACATAGGTCTCGTTTGTCTCAGACTCTTCCATTAAAACAACTCCATCTTTGCCAACTTTTTCGTAAGCTTCTCCAATTTTTTGTCCAAGCTCGATGTCATTGTTGCAAGAAATACTAGCAACTTCTCTAAGCATTTTATTCTTAACAGGTATACTGGTTTTGTCAAGATAAACCATAACTTTTTCGCTGCATTGTTGAATGCCAGCTTTAACGTCTCTAATCGTTTCTTCATTATCTGAATCGTTTATACTCTTTAATATAGAATAAGCAAGGACGGTAGCCGTCGTGGTACCGTCACCCGCTTCTCTCACTGTGTTTGCGGCAGCCTCTTTAATCAAGGTTGCTCCAATATTTTCGACCGGATCTATCAAGACTACGCTTTCTGCAACGGTTACTCCGTCTTTTGTAATCACCGGTCGGCCAAGAGCGTCTTCATAAATTACGCATTTTCCAGAAGCACCAAGGGTACTCTTTACTGCGTTTGTTAATTTTTCAACGCCTGACATTATTTTACTGTTGGCTGCATCGCCAAACGTCAGATCTTTTACTATCTGACTTGGGTTATTAAATTCCATTTAATTAAATTTTTATTTAAATTATTTATCGAATGTTTTGACCACTTTAGGTCCGTTTACAAAGTCAATCTTTTTCACGTAATGCTCTATTGTCTTATCTATCGATGTTTCCGCAGCTTCTATAGTTTCTCTGCGAGTTACATCGTTCCAATTTTCATTATCACGTAAATCTTTGTACTCTGTTTGGTAATATCCGTTTGGTAGCTGAACGATGCGCCAGTTTTGTTTATCGGCAATATGGTTCCATAGTTTTAAACGGTTTTCGTTTGGTTGTGGTTGACTACTCCACGTATTAGTCGAATAATAAACTGTCATTGGTTTTGGTTTTAAAGGTTATTAATATATACATATAATCACTTGTATTTTACAAATCTTTAATAAATCTTATAAAAGCTGCTGCGTTAGAAGGAGTTCCCCCAAATCCAGCTTGACTTAAAGCATTGATGCTTGAGTTAGCCGATACGCCCCATAGCGGGTTTTGTGGTGAATTGTTATCCATCCAGTAAAATTCAAATCTACTAAAACCTTGAAATTCTAAAACACTTGTTGTTGAGTTAAAACTTGCGTAACCATACCCTTGAACATTTAAGCCAGTATCTCCTAATCCAGTCGTGTTTGTTAATATCTGTGAGTCCCACTCACCGGGGTTCGCGCCAAGAGGGTTAAGATTACCAGATAAAGAACAACCAAGAGATAAAAAATCGTTAGATGTTGGTAGTCTATAGCCAGAAGGTGGCGATACTTGATCTTTAGCAAAAATATTATAAAGCAACCCATAACCAGCATTGTTAGAATCAAAGTTTACATAACAAGCAGCTGGTGATCCTAGTTGTAGATGGTTATGCCAGGCAGTACTACTAGTCACAATAGGTATTAATCCCTCCAAAACTGATATGTATCGCGTATTGGAGTTAACTGTTTGCCACAATAACGAACATATAGTTTCAGTGTTAATATCGGTAGGAGGCCAAACTCTTTGATCTCCACGAAATATATTTGTTACTGTTGAGCTACCTACTAGTATTCTTGATGATTTTGGCTCTACATCTCTATATCTAATCTCTCCCATGTTTTTATGTATCAAGCAATATATAAAGTGTAGCATTATCTACATTACTTCCAAGCCCTATATATTCAGCTTTAGTTAAAGTTACTATATATTTAATTTTAGGCATTGAAGTATAAACATCTGTATTATTTACAACAGCGTCTGGAGCTGAAACTGTTACATTTCCAGTAGTAGTGTCTACTGATATGTTGGTACCAGCGTTAACTGATTCTACAGCTCCTGGATCTCCTTTGTCCCCTTTATCCCCTTTTGGCCCTATTGGTCCTTGATCACCAGTTGGTCCGGCTGGCCCTTGATCCCCAGTATCTCCTTTCGGCCCTGGTTCACCTTGCTGGCCTTGCTGTCCATTTTGGCCGTTTATACCAGCCTGCCCTTGATCTCCTTGAAGACCTGTGTTTCCTTGAATACCTTGAGGACCTCTTAATGGGCCGATGTTTACCCATTCTCCCTCAGCTGTCCATGCATAACCGTCTCCAGCTGTTGCGCCGCCTCCAGCTGTGGTTATAACCCATAAATCACCAGCACTTCCTGAAGCAGGTAGATCACCCACTGTTTCTTTTGTACCTTGTATATTTATTGAAGTTCCATCTGCACCTGGCAATCCTTGGGCTCCTGCTGCTCCTGTAGGTCCTGCTGGACCTGTTTGTCCTGTTTGCCCAGGTGCTCCGTCTTGCCCATCTGAACCATCTTGCCCTGCTGGTCCCGCAGCTCCGGCTGGTCCGGTTGGTCCTGTAGCACCCGCTGGACCCTGTGGACCTGTAGCACCAGTTGAGCCCGCGCCTATATAGCCAGCCAATGCTGCTACACTGAAGTTTTTTGTTTTTCCAAAGTCAACACCTTGTTTTCCGTCAGAACCTACGACTTTATCCTCTGGATTTATCTCAACGTCGTTTGAGTATGTCTTAATTCTTGCCATGTTTGTTGTTTAATAGTTTTTATTACTTTCTTTTTTAGTCCCTTGACCGTCGTTTCCGCGGTTTTGAGCTGGAGTTTCCCATCTTTTGTCTTTATGGTCCCAATCTTTACCTTTTGCAGCTGAAGGATTAGCTCTTCTACGCCTTTGATTCTCTGCTTTCTTCCTTCTACGCTCAGGAGTCATCGCTGCAGCCTTGTCTCTAGCTGCTTTTGCTCGCCTAGCGGCTGGTGATAATTTCTGTTTTGCCATAAATGTATAATCACTTGGTTAATTTACTACTTAAATGTGACATTAGGGTGCTACTTATATAACTTATAAGGCTTATGTCATACTTTTTTGTTAGATATAGGGAAGTATAGCTCAGCACCCCTCCTTTCAACAGGGTGGCCCCCAGCACAAAATCAAATTTTTTGACCCAGGCCCCCTAGTTTTACAACGTTTCTCACGAATTTTTTAGGTTTTTGTTACGTTAGACCTATCATATATCATAGCCTACAACTAATTTCGCAAATAAAATTGCATGTATAGCATTACAGAGTAAATACGATGCGACTTAGATAATAATAATGTAAATAAAAACTAATAATAATAAAATAAAATACTATGCAATTAATAAACTACATTGATTTCACTTCAATATGTGAAGATAACAATTTGAAATATGGCGACTTGTCACCAAAACAACAAATTGAATTAGAAATAATATTACAACAATTTATAAATCAAAATAAATAAATACAAACTAAATACGAATACATTCTGATAATATAAATGTAACTAATAAATAATAAATAATAATATAAATATAATAACTATGCAAAATTTAAAATCAAAAAGATTTGTTGTACGCAAATCACTAATCGGAAAAAATCAAATCATTGAAGTAACTTTCAAAAATGGTAAGTCGTTCACTTACAATCATGATAAAGTCTATGAAATTATGAAAGATAAATTAAATTCTATGAATTGTTTTGAAAAGTACAAATCATACACTTCATCAACAAGTGTGCCTGTAATACTACGTGACAAAGAAGTCGTTTAGTATTACAAACTTACGGGTGACTGTCCGAACCTTCAGGCAACGGGAAAACTGGGCAGAATAAATATGTGATTGGAATAGATTCGTAAGTGGCCCCCAACTTGTGGTCGCATAATGCGACTTCAAGTTTTGCCATTCTTGTTGAGTCAGTTGAAACCAAAACTGTGACAATAGCCTGTTACTTGGTTATCTTAATAGTCTAATGTCACACTTTTAATCA
>Ga0208791_1000101_pt1 | contig 46366 bp, 30 predicted proteins | sample 11_taG_FD_184084 | JGI IMG/M metagenome (GOLD analysis project Ga0208791, IMG submission 184084) | Marine viral communities from the Subarctic Pacific Ocean - 11_ETSP_OMZ_AT15265 metaG (SPAdes) (version 2) | ecosystem: Environmental > Aquatic > Marine > Oceanic | place: Pacific Ocean | collected...
TGTCTATGATTCTTACACATACACCCTAGAGTGGTTTGTATGTGACCGTAAAACAACAAGAGCATTTCAAGAACAAGAAGCATTTGATATGGAGACAATCGTCTCAGACGGATGGCCACGTTCGACGGACAATGCCATAACAATAGCAAAAACTGGTGTTACTACCGAATTCACAGTGGCAGATTTGACTGTAGAGGCTGTTGGTGTGGGTAATGGAGATTATAGTAAGATTGCCGGAACAGCCGATAAGTTAAGTTTCACTGTTACCCAAGTTGGCAATACAAGCCTAGCAAACAGTTTACAAACTGTGGTTGCATTGTGTGGATTCAGTTCTATTACTGATGCTGAATATTTTATTAAAATAAATTTCGTAGGTCACGGCACACATGCGAAAAAAAAGAAACTTGCACAAACAAAGGTTATACCATTTAAAATCGTAAATTATCAAAACTTAAATACTACAACTGATGCAAGAGGAACAACAACGGTCATTAGTGGACAAGTTCCGGCCGATAAAGTTGTAATGGACACTGATGTTGCGAAGACCCAACATGGATTCAATTACGAAATAGCCAATAATTTAGAGGTATCATTGAACAAATTTTTTGCAAGATTAAACGAGTCTATTAAAGATAACGACCAGGCGCTTCTTGAATCTATGAAACACACATATGGTTACCAGTTCTCTGAGCGAGTTAAAACTTTAGGATGGGATAAGGGTAGCATGCCTCCAGACCATTCACTCAATGTCAACAAAAACATGGTTGCGAAAGGTGAAAATCAGGCTAAGGCCTCTGAGGGAATTTTGCCTGGAAGTCATATCTATAGTATTGTAGAAGAATTGTGTAATGTATCTACGTTGATTAAAAAAGAAATTGCGGCAGACAATCCAGGATTTACAAAAGTTCTAAAAATAACTCCACATTTGATGATTAAACCAGATGGATATAATCCAGTCAAAGGAACAGAAGCATATGATGTTTTATTTTTTATAGACTATGAAGAAAAAGTTGTTGTTCATAATATGCCAGACCAACTAAACAAGATAAGAAATAGTAAAAAAATGGTCGAAGACATGTTTGCAAATGGACACGTAAACAAGAAATACGAATATCTGTTTACTGGAAGAAATGACCAAATATTAGATTTCAATATTTCATTAGACGCAGAACTAACAAAAATATTTTCAACACCAGATGATATTTGGGCATATGAGCATTTTAAAAAAGAGGGAAATCAGAGTATAAGACTAGATGAACATCATCAAGAACTTGTTGACAAAGCGAAAAATAATTTTGAGAAATCAAATGAAGAATATTTAAAACATCAAACAAGAGCAGATAGTTTAAAAAAAGAATTAACAAATTTACAAGATGATTATAGAAATAAAATAATAACGGAACTCTCAAACCAGCGAGGTGGTTTATCACCTATGGCAATAGAGCGTGCCTTTGGTGACAAATCACTAGAACAATTAATGAATGATTATTCTGTAGTAGATGAGGAGCCAGACAAACCTGGACCAGTAGGCTTTGCAGCCGCGGCAAAAAATAAGAGTAAGTCAAACTCTGAAATGATTGGCGAGTTGAATATTACTCATATGAAATCAAATTTGAGTAAAAAAGAAAAAGCAGTTGAAGAAGCACAAGAAAAAGCGAATAAATATGAAGGCGTGGCACTTACAAAAGAAAAATTTGCACAAGACGAATATTCAAACGCTATTGCTTCTAAGTTGAATACGAACAACCTAAACTTTCAAGATGTAGGAAGCAAAGTATTCACTGACATTCGAGATATAAATCCTGACGGCAAAAATCTTATACTTGCTGAAGAACTTGGAGAAGATTTAATAAATCGTCTATCCAATTCAGATTATGAAATTATACTTAAAGCACAAGCAAATAATCCAGTCACATTCAGAAGATTAATCCAGGGGATGGATGAAGATTCTAAACAAGTCGCTATAAGTAAAGGAGATGAAACAGAGATTGAGTTAGCGAGAGAAAAATATTACGAAGCAAAGGGTGGTAAGTTGAGCATGATATATGCAGATATGACCATCAAGGGCGACCCTTTTTGGTTAGAAGGATATATACCACCAGCAAAAGAAAAAGAAGTTTTTGGTGATAAAGGCAGTGACTTGAAATGGAATATACATTCAAAACTTAATGGATTTCCTTATCTAGTATTAAAATCGGGTGTCGCAAAGGGCGTTGACGAAAATGAAAACATTAAGACTAGAACACTTGTCTTTAGTTTATACGCAGTAAGAACAATCACGAGTAATTTTACGAATGGTATGTTCACTCAAAACTTAAGCATGGTAAAATGGACCGAAGCAGAACAATTTACATCTGAGGCTGGTGAGAAAGTTGGAATGGTTGAAGTTGAAGGGAACACAAATTCGCCAGGACATCCATCTGACCCAGAAGGAACTCTATATAAATCTTCTGATATTCCACCTGTTGACTTAGATGGTGCTAGTAATGTCGATATTAATGGAGACCCTATTACAAAAAATATAGACAGTTATACTGATGAAGAGAGAGCAGAAAAAATCAATAATTTCACTACCTTTGATGAAGACGAATACAACAAATTCAAGGAAATGACACAAGAAGAAAGAGAGGCGGCATGGGCGGCTCAAGAGGCCGAAGAAATAAGAATTGATGAAATGGAAGAGGCTATGAGTTCTTATGGAAATAGAACTGGACCAGGACAAGAACCAATTACTACTGCGCCAAAAAACAGGCTTAATAAGAATGCATCGCGGTATGTAGATGAACACGCTGATACGACCGACGATACTATAACAGCACAGAGTAGTATGGTAGGACACTTTAATCCAACTGTTGATGCGATTGTAAGAAATACCTTGGCAAATGAAACTTTAGACCAACTTCCAACATTGCACAAAACATGTGAATCTCAAAGAAAAGGCGGCCAATTGCCTTTTACTGCATGTGATATTATTAAGGACAGTAATAAAAAGAGGTTAGAATCTCTTGGATTAACTATAGAAGACCAAGGAAAACCAAGTGCAGTAGCGGCAATGAATACACAAATAAATGATTGGATATCAAATGATGGTGTCACGTTTTCAGACGAAGAAATTGCAGTTTATCAAATCGCCGCAGGTGGCGAACTGAACATCACCGGCCATGACCCAGATGATATACAGAAACTAGTAAAAAGAGCAACATTTGAGAGAACTCCAGAAATTATTTTAGATGAACAAGCAAAAGGTATCACAGCAGAAAATTATTATACTGAATCTGGTGTAGCAAATAATAGAATATTAGAGGAGTCAAAACCCCTTAATTCTGAAACAATAAAAGGAACAGAACTAAACACAATAACAATACAACCATATCAAAAGTCTGATGGGTCTATTAAAACGTCAGAAGATTTTGAAGCAGAATACGAGGCAATAAAAAATGATTCTAGTTGTGTTGGTGCATGTAGAACTGCAAAATATCTGAAATTAAGCAAAATTGAGAATGATGCCTGGAAAGCCCAATATGAGTTGAATAGAATCGAAGAATCAAAAGTTAACAAAATAGTAAAAGAGTCTTGTCCTGAGGGCACAAAGAACAAAATGAATATTAAAAATAGAAAACTGGAATGTGTTCCAATTCTTTCAGACAAGTTAACTGATAATGAAATGATTGATGTTGAAGTATTAAAAGAAGAGATTAATAAAACACTTGAAGAAAACTACTATAGTGAATCCGGCATAGCAGAAGAAGATGCATGGAAATCCAATGCAGTTGAATTAATAGAAACTGAACTAAAAAACGAAGACTTAATCATTACAAATAAAGACAAAACTGCAATGAAATTTGCGGTAGCATCTAAGATTAATAATACTATGGCGCTAAATGAACTATCGGACAACGACTATCGCAAAATTCAAGGATTAGAAACAGGGATTAGCACAGTAATTGCGGCGGCAGAAGACGGACATCGTGGCGATTTAACTGAAGCCGTAAAGGTTGGTAACCTTCAACACGAATTGAATACCTTATCAGCAGATGTAACTGCATCTAATACAAAACTAGATGATTATTATTTTGACTCATCTCACCGAGATATAGAAGTTAAAAATCTAGAAGAACTTGAATTAGAGGTGGCAATTGCCGACCTTTCTCTGCCAGCAGAAAAAGTAACTGAGGTGGCGACTATAAAAAATGGCAACAATACAGACATTGTTCAGATAAAAAATCCAGTTGAACAGATTGCGGTTGAAAACGCACCAATCTTGATAAAATCTGGCACCGATACTATGGATATTATATTACCTGGAAGTCTAAAAGACAAACTAGAGGGCGCCGGTGTTGGTTGGGATTATGCAATGGCTAATCCTGAAAAAATATCTCAATATCATGAGGCTAAAAAGATATATAAAATACTGATGAGAACTCAGCCAGGAGACATGACTACTGTGACTGATGATGCAGGAAGAGATATAAAAGTTAAAGATTTTAGTAACATTGGACCGATTACATACACAGATGCAAATGGAGTTTCACAAACAATTAGTAATCCTAGTACATATTTTGGCATACATACAACTACATACAATGATATGAATCCAACATATTTAATTGATTATGATATTTTAAAAGGAAAGGTTGCAGACTTGTTTCCAGATATTAAATCAGGACAAAAAAGTCAAATGATAGATGGCAAGTTACCTAGAGATAAAGATGGCACTCTTGTGATAACTATATCAGCCGATAAATTTTATATTGACAAGTAATAAAGGAAGTTAACTATGGCAAAAGAAGGAAAATTAGTTGGACAGTTTAGGTCTGCCGCGGCAAACCAAGCATCTCCTATTACTAAGAAATTAGGTAAAGGTATATTTAAAGCAATAACTGTAACAGAAAATTCAAAGGGCGAAAAATTTATTGACCCAACAGGCCAAGGTAGAGTCGCCGCATATATTCCTTCATTAGGTGAAAATGGAGAAGACCCAAGATTTTTTAGACACGCACAAACAGGTGCATTGTTTAATGTTCCAGACAAAACAGGTATTACACTTCTCGTCTTCTTTGCTGATAGTGGCAGTTCAACCGAGGGATTTTGGTTTGCAACATCGACTGATGTAGTTGATATAGTTAGTGGTGGTGCTTCTGGAAAAGCAAAACCTGAAGAAGGTTCCGCAATCGGCACAGGTGTTTTTGCTGATGTACCAACAATGAAAGTTCACAAAACCCAAGATGACGTAGAACTGGATGATGCGACATTACCAAACAGTACAACAAATAAGAATGTTGCTGACCAAGGAACATATACTGATTCTCTAAGAGGAACAACAACTACAACCCCTCGTAGAGATGCCGCATATGGCGAAACACAGCATTCTAAAGTTATGGGAATTAAATCATCAGGTGGGTCTTCTTTATCTATAGATGATGGAAGTGTCGGTGATGATGGGACAATTCATCCTGAGCAAATAAGAATAACGACTTCTTCGGGTGCCGGAGTTATATTAGATGGCGGAAATGATTTTATTTACGTTGTTAACAGTTCTGGTTCTGGATGGGTAGAGATTGGGGCAAGTGGCGAAGTTATGGTATACGCAGAAGGCTCGTTAAATATGAGAACTGAGAAAGACTTCAATGTTAGAGCAGACAAAAATATAAATCTTGAAGCAAAAGAAAATATTAATATTAAGAGCATCGAAGGAAATACTAAAGTTAATTCAGATAAAGAAATACATTTACGAAGTAAAGGAAATACAATGTTACAGACCGAATCGACTCTTAATGTGAATGTTGGAATTAATGGTTTTATAACAACAAAAGGTGGCAAATTGCACTTGAATGGTCCAATTGCACCAGAGTCAGAACTTATTCTAGTTACAGAACATCCAGATATGCAAAATTTAACATGTACAATAGTTAAAGATACTATTGTATCTGAAATGCCAACACACGAACCTTTTGTTAGACCTCATTCTAAAAAATTATCAACAAGCCAATTTGCAATAGATTCCGCTAGTAAAGATGGCAAAGATAAAGCGGGAATAAAATAATGATATACGATAAACGAAAAGGTTCATTACTAAATTACATTCAGTTACCATTGCATGTTATAACTGAGAATGGTACATTCTTGGGAACAGGTTATGATGAAAATGATAAACCTACATACATACTGTCACATGTAAAAGTAAATTTAGAAAACGTAAAAGATTTAACATTCTCGACAATGAGTAAGAATGCAATTATATTAGATAATAAACCCACACTCACAGTTGAAAATAATGTAGTTGGATATAATTATAAAATATCTGACACTGAAGTGAACTACGGTTATATTACGGTTGCATCTACACGAATAGATATCACAACTAATAAAATAACAAAAGGAATGGCAGATTTTATCTTAGAGAAACAATTAAGAAATATTGGTAATGTATTAGAAAAGTTTATTACAGTAAAAATATCACAACCACATTATGATGCACTCTTATATCATTTCTTTAATGAAGGCATTAGTACTATAGAAAACAGTTCAATTATTGCACTTATAAATGCACAAGACTGGTACTCAATAACAGACGAAATCCAAAAGAATATAAAAGAGAACGGAAAAGTAAACGAAACATTAGCAAATCAAAAGATAAAAACTGCTAAATTGTTTAGTTTTGTTCCGGGATTTTAACGATTTGCTATAACTTTATCTGCTAGACCAAATGCTACTGTTTCTTCTGCATCCAAGTAGTTATCACGTTCCATAGCCGCAGTCAATTCATCAAATGTCTTACCAGCGGTATTATGAGTTACATAAATTCCAGTCAATCTCTCTTTCATTTTCATAATCTCATCAACTTGAATCTTCATATCTGTTGCTTGACCACCAGCACCACCACTTGGTTGATGAATCATAGTGCGACTGTTTGGTAGTACGTGTCGTTTTCCTTTAGCACCCGCCTGAGCAAGTAATGAACCCATTGAACATGCTTGTCCCATCACAGTAGTTGCTACTGGACACTTAATAAACTGCATTGTGTCGTAAATTGCCATGCCAGAAGTCACTGCACCACCCGGCGAATTGATGTAAAAATGTATATCTTTGTCTTGATTTTCTGCTTCTAAGAATAATAACTGGGCACAAATCAAGTCTGCCTGATAGTCATTCACTTCGCTAGTTAGAAATATAACTCTTTCTTTTAATAAACGAGAGAAAATATCGTAACTACGCTCTCCATTTGTTGATTGGTCAACGACCATTGGTACTAGATTTGGCATGAATTGTTATCCTTTGATATAATTAATAGTATTATTTAGTACTATAATAACAGAATTGCATCCATTTGTCAATCTAAAACTACGAATATTAACTGGAGATAAATACATGTGTAATAAACTACAGAGAAAACAAAGTTATGCCATTATTTACAGGTTTTAGTACCAAAAATACAAATGCGATAAATCACGAGTTACAAGATAAAGACTTGGTGATTGAAGACCTTATGAATCATATCATGACCCGTAGAGGTGAGCGTGTGATGTTGCCTACTTATGGGTCAATTATACACGAAATGATATTCGAGCCACTAACTGAGGAAACAACTGAGTTGATTGAAGAAGATTTGACAGACATTGTAAATGATGACCCGAGATGTAGTTTTGTTAGCGTTGACATTACTGAATCGGACCACACAGTAAATGCTATGTTACGACTTACGATATTGCCGTCGGGTGAACCAGTAGAGTTGAGTATAGACTTAGCAAGAGAATAAAAGAGAGAATATTATGAGCCAAGAACGTACAGATAATTTATTCGCAAGTGAGAGTTGGACAACAGTCTACACTGCTTTCACTAACGTTAGTCTTAAGGCATATGACTTTGACACAATTAGAGCGGCCCTACTAGACTATACAGCCAGGATGTATCCTGAGAAATTTAATGACTTCATAGCAAGTTCAGAATTCATAGCAATTTTAGATTTAGTTGCATATCTAGGACACAGTTTAGCATTTAGACTAGACATGAACACTAGAGAAAACTTTATGGATACTGCTGAACGTAGAGCAAGTATTCTTCAGATGGCTAAAACTTTAGGATATAATAAGACACGCCCAATTAACGCAAAAGGCTTTATGAAGATTTCGAGTGTCACAACCAACGAAGATGTATTAGATAATGAAGGTGTCAGTCTTGCTGGAAAAATTATTAATTGGAATGACAGTAATAACATAGACTGGTATGAAAACTTTATCAGCATCTTAAATTCTTCTTTCTCTGGAACTACAAAAATTCAAAATCCCACATCTAAATTAACAATCGCAGATATAGAACATTCTTTGTATGAGATTAATGAAGACGTAAATTCAAAAAATATAAACTATCCATTTTTTTCTAATGTAAGTGGAAAATCTAGGCAGTTTGAAGCAGTTCGTGTAAGGATTAACAATACAGATTCGACCATCTTTGAAGACGAACCAAATTTAAACAATAATTTTACAATTATAAATCGTAATGATAATCTCGGCTCTGCTAGTGATAGAACAGGGTTCTTTGTTTATGCATGTGCTGGACAATTAGGGTTTCAAGATGAAAACTATACTACGACAATTTCAAACAGAACACAATCGATTACAGATATTAATATATCAAACTCTGATGTATGGGTACAAAAACTAGATTCACAAAGAGCATATGTTTCAAGTGTAGTAAAAGTAGACAATGATACACGTGAAACTGCAATTTATAATGCTTTACGAACTGGCTCTGGAGACATTGTAAGTGTCAACTCAATAGAGAATAACAGAATTGAACTACATTATCCTGATGGTGTGTTTGGTAATGCGGCAACTGGTGCATACAGAACATGGTATAGAACAGTAGACAATGAAAACTTTACTGTAAATGCAGATGATATCACAAACGAAGTCATAACAATTCCATATAAAGGAAGTGATAATAGAACATATAGAATAACTTTGACACTAACAAGCACTAGAGATTTCAGTGAAAACTATTCTGGTGAAACTTATGCAAGTATACGTAGAACTGCTCCAAGAAGTTACTACTCACAAGATAGAATGGTAAATGCACAAGATTATAACGTATATCCGTTGTCTCTTGGAACTAATGTTGTTAGAAAAGTCAAAGCAGTTAATACTTCTTTTGCAGGTAACTCTCGTTTTTACGAGATGGACGATGTTTTAGGACATCACTCAAATCTAAGTGTCACTGGTTCAGACGGCTCATTATTTGTTGAAGATGAAACAATAAAGATTCCATTAAGTTACAATAAACTACAAGGCAACAGTGACAACTTTATAAGAAACGAACTTACTAAAGCAATAAAACATCCAAGTTTTTTAAATTCCTTTTTCCACAAATATAAAGGACATAGTAGTATTTTAGTTTCTATTGCAAAAAACTATACATATGATTCTAGTAATCATATGAAGATTTCAGCATCATCAGTGACAACAGTTATAAATGAAGGCGACACTCTTGAATTATCTTCATTATCTGGAACTACATATGCAAAAGTCATCGAAGTCTCAGGAACTACTTATACTCTAAGCAAAGCAATTAAAGAAAACGGAACTATTGTAAACGTAATAAGAGGACTAAGAACTAAGTTTACAGAAGCAGAAGTAACATCAATAAAAACTAAGATTAATAGTTCAACTGAAGAAACATTTACAATAAAATATGCACTAAAGACAGGGCAGACAAATATATGGGAATGGCAGTTACATACAATATCAGGAACTCCATCAGAGTGTCATGTAGTGTTCAACTACAGTTCTGGTATCAGAGATAATGAATCAGAATATGTGGCGGAATTCACAGGCAAAAAGATAGCATTTGAAAGTAGAGACCAAGTTAAGTTCTTCTACGGCAATACAACAGACGTAATTGATAATGAAACTAACTTATCAATGAGAGATACAATATATCTAAACTATCTAACAACTGGTGGCAATACTACTAGTGGATATGGTTCTACTGTGGGCGATGTTGTGACTATTGGACAAGCGCCAATATCAAACTCAGCAGTATATAATACAACTGGTGCAACTTTTGATGCAATATTCCAATACACAGGAGCAAGAGAATCATACGAGTTTGCTAACAGTAATCCAGCAGTTTCAGGAACAACATACACTCATTCTTTGATATCACCAAATGGTATTGAATATCCGTTAGCACCAAGTAATATAATTGCGCCAACGTCAGCATCAGGTAAAATCATTGGCGATGCTACAGAGTTAGGAAACGGCATAGACAAACTTCAATTAAGAATTGATGACCTATCAGCAATAACAGGATTATCCACAACTGTAGGGTTAGATAGTCCAGTTACAGCATCTTCAGAAACTAATACTTCTCTTTCAAATGTTACTATAAACTACGAGGGTGAACCAGGAGATATAAAAACTTTAGCAAATGCAGACAGTTCTTTCACAACAATCAGTTCTAGCAGTCTTACCTCTCTTGGCTTTAAAGGAAAAAAATCTTTAAGTTATTTTAATGCGGCTTCAACGAGTAGCAATTTTGTTTTCAGAGATAACTCAGACAGTGCTGAACAAAATGATATGGTAGTAACTTACCATGCGGGATTTGACGAATATACATTTGTGTTACCTTGGCAAACAGCATTCCAAATTAATACACTTGACTCGGATATAGATTTCAAACAATATGCTTACGGAGAATTCTCAATAACAAGTTCAACAGCACTTACAACCAGTAATATACTACTTAGAACTGAAACTGGAGCATTTATTGATAATGAACATATTACAGTTACAAACACTTCGGGCACTACATATAAAGTTATTTTCTGGACATATGCAGTTACCGTTGGTGATTTGATTGACGTTTTTATTGGTTCGGCAGCAACGTTATCTGATATTGCAGATTACTCAGTGAGAGTCAAAGCATCATTTGATTTAGCAACACAAACAAATACAACCGTAGCAACATACAAGACTATGGCATCATATGTATATGATGATTACTTAACAGGCGCAGGCTATAAAGATAATACAAAAGTTAAACTACTTGCTTCAAATGTTGATGACCATCCGTATAGTGTGTTCGATATTACTGCTAGCCAAAGTATTATATTAGAAAGTTATACAAAAGACAATATATCATACGAAAGAGCATCAAAAGTCGCAATAGCGGCAGCACAAGATTCATCACCAACAGACCCAGATTCATCAGTCCCATCATCTGCAACGTTATGGTTTAACACAACAAACAGTACATGGTATAAACGTATCGGTGGTCTTTGGAATCCGGCGTTTACGTACACGAGTGCAGGTGGAAATGATATAGTATATAACACAATTACTTACTCAGTAAAAGAAGGAATAACTTTCGTTGAAGATAACTTTTCAAGTTTCAGATGGGAACATTATGCAGATGTAAATAAACGAATAGACCCTAGCACGAGTAACATTGTTGACATGTATGTATTGAGTTCTGACTATGTAAGAAATGTTGAGAAATGGATAGCAACCGACTTTACAACTACTACACCAGTCCCTCCTAATAATTTTGAATTATCAAAAATAATGAACACAATTGAGCCAAAGAAGGCGATTGCTGACCATGTGGCTTATATTCCAGTAGAGTTTAAATACTTATTCGGTTCATATGCTGAAAATGAGAATCAAGCAATATTCAAAGTTATTAAAAAGTTAGGTGTAGGTTATACTGATAGTGAAATAAAAACAGAAGTATCTAAAAAAGTAAATGAGTACTTCTCAATTGACAACTGGGATTTTGGCGCTACATTTTACTTCTCAGAACTTGCGGCATACTTACATAAAGAACTAGGAGATTATATATCAAGTGTAGTAATTACACCAAAATATGCTTCAAATGAATTTACAAACTTATTAAGCATCTCATGTGCCTTAAACGAAGTGTTTATGGCAGTAACAACCTCAAACGATGTAAAAATAATTACACAATTAGCACAATCTGAATTAGTAGGCAAATAAACATGGCAAAGAAGATTTATGACTTTTTACCAGGGCACCTGAAGAATAGCGAGTTAGAAACAATATTTGACACGACACTTGACCGCGCCTTCTCTTCTGGTGAGATGGAGAAAACAAAAGCATTTGTTGGTAGAAAAGAAAAAGGAATATTTAAAAGTAGTGATATATATCTTTCTTTTCCATCTTCAGCATACGCACGAGACAATTACGGTTTAGAACCAACATTCACAAACAGAGATGCAAGTGATAGTGTATTCTATGATGACTTACTGAATGCGACCTATAATAAAGGCGCATTAACAAACGACCACAGACGATTATTTAATAGCACTCTAAACACGGTCTCTCTTCCAATAGACATAGACAAGTTTGTCAACTACAGTATGTATTACTGGGTCTCTCCTGGATTTGACGCTTCAATACCTGGCTCAGACGATAAACATTATGTCACAATAGAAAACAGTGTAGGTTCGTGGTGGAGTGGTAGTAACTCTTGGTATCATTACGATGATATCAAAGCATTAATTACAGATGCAAACTTTACAAAAATATCACAAGCACTAAGACCAATTATTGAATTTGACAAAGATATTGAATTAAGTACTACATCAGCCGCAGTGTATACTGCCGGAGAAATACCAACATTCAAATCATATGACTCAAATAACACATATGTAAAAGATATAAACATATTTCACTATGTAGTTGGTGATAATTACATAACAGACACAGAATTAGGATTTAAACCCAAACTAAAAGCAGGTGACTATCAAAGTGAATTTGTATTTAATATTGACTTAGATGAATCATCAACGTACAAATACAATACAGATTATAAAAAGTTGATGATACCTTCAACATTTGAATACCGAAATCTAAGACAAGAGATAGGCGACAAAATATCAGTTTCAGAAATAGAACTACTTCAATCACCAAAGAACTCAAACGGTCAGATTCAAATAGACTTATATATAAATGGTGATAAGCAAATAGGAAATCATGTATATAATAGTACTACAAAGAAAATAACATTCACTGAAGCAGTTTCTGGAAACATATATGTAGACTATTGCACCGATGCTCCAGTAGTTTTTGACGGACAAACTGTGTTTCAAAGAATTAATCCGGCACTAGAGTATAATATAGACAACACAACATATTATAACACAGAGATGGTATATTCTCTTGTTTATGAACACTGTGTTCGTATAATTGAAACTACATTCGGATTAACAGGAAGTGCAAATGCTGCCAACAACTATAGAGTATTAGGAAATAACTCAGATAAACTACGATTCGCAGACAAGGGTAGTGTTCTCATTAAAAACTCAATAGATATTAAAGAGGCATACTTTGCATTAACACGAGAAGATTATAACCCAATCAAAGCAACTGAATTTTTATCAGGCGCATATAATGGTTACAAAAACAAATTACTCACAACAGTTCAATCTATTATAGACTCAGATTCAAGTGAAACTAAGACAGATTTAGAGATACTAGAAGAAGCAATTACTACTATTTCTCTTGGAAAACATAAGAGTGTAAGTATCTTTAGAGATAGTGCAATGGTGAACTTTGGTGAGGCAAACGCCCACTACCAATCACTTGATGTTTCTGTTATTAATGGTGCAACTGAACAAGTTATGCCAACATTTACTAACTCGATATTAAATGACAAAGACATAACTGTTATCTTAAATAATGTTGTTCAGAGATTAAATGTAGATTATACGTTATCTTCTGGTGCAACAGAAATAAACTTTACAACAGCAAGGTCTACTGGCGATGTAATAAGTGTGAGACATTATAGTAGCACAAAAGAAACTTATGTGCCGCCAAGTGCAACTGCATTAGGAATTGCTCCTGCATATAAACCAGAATCAATTACAGATTCAAGATATAGTCCTTCAGTAGACTTTATTAGAGGTCATGATGGCTCATTAGTTCCAAAATATGGAACTAAAATCGATGCAATACTACTTGCATTTGAAACTTTAATATTCAATAACCTAGCAGATAATACAAGTTCTAAAGTTGATAGTATGAATTATGGAGTATACGATAGTGCTTCTAATGATTATACAAATGCTGAAAGGAAATATATTATGTATCCATTCTTTAAGAAATGGATGATGCGTAATAATATTGACAACTTAAATAATGATGATTTTGATGCAACCGATTATAAGACTTGGAATTACAGAGCAAAAGACAATAACTCAGCCGGTCATTGGAGAGGACAATTAATATATACGTACGGGACAGATAGACCACTACAAGAGCCTTGGAAAGTACTAAAATATTCACAAAAGCCTGCGGGATTCGATACATGGTACGGAACAGCAAATTACACATCATCGTCTTGGTGGAATCAACTTATAACACAAGAATCATTAAATATTCCTAATCCAGTTGACGGTTCAGGAAATCTAAAAACACCAGAAGATTTGTTCTTTGGCGGGTCAATTCATTCGTCCGAGATTGCATTGATGGACCAAGCATGGGAATTTGGAGATAATTCTCCAGTTGAACTTGCATGGACTCGTAGTAGTGAATTTCTATTTGCTGAATTTGTGCTAATGTTACTAACAAAACCATTTCAAGTTATGCACGATTATCGTACTGAAATGAAAAATATCATCGATTACTCAAATAAAAACGATGGTATTGATACCGACTTAGTAGTTGCAGAGAAAGACAATTATTCATTTAAGTTGGGTTCAAAACTAGGTGGCTTTGTTAATAACTTTACATTACAAACAGAAAACAACTCACTAACAAATAGTAGATTTACTGATTTGCCTGCAGACAACTTTGATTTGTTTGTTCATGCTGGTGTGCCAAATAGAAGTGAATTCTTTAGTGCTATTGTATTGGAAAAAGTATCACTAGATGCCAAGCATCCAACATACTCTTTCGGAAATTTATCAAATTATGGAAAGGGTGATATTGTTCTGAATTTAAATGATGGCAAATATTATAAAAGAAAAGCCATATCATTGACAACAAAGGAATTATCTCCTCCTAGTGGAACATTCTTCGACTATAGTGGCTGGACATTAATTTCACAACCAAAAACCAATAAGTTCGGTTTTAGAGTACACGGATATGACGAAATAAATCCTACATTTTATGCGATGGGATGGGACAAAGCGAGTGGAGAAAAAGCATTCTCAACATCAGGTGACAAACTTACACTACAACAGTGGCAACCTGGTGAATACTACAGAATGGATTCATATATATTGTGGAACGATACTCCGTATGTTTGTCTTACAAATCATACATCTACTTCAATATTTGATGATAACATTAAAGATTGGAAGCCAGTAACAGAATGGCCTAGAGTTAATAAAGTTCAAGCACTTGGATATAACGAATTAGTAAATGACACAGTAAAGAATTATAACTACGGTGACATTTTAGAATCAATAGATGATGTTGCTCATTTGATAATGGGTTATGAACATTATCTTAAATTAGTAGGATGGGAATTCACAGACACAAGTGAATTTGGTGACGTAATAGATTGGGAAAATCTGTTATATAAATTCTTAGAATGGCAATCAGAAGTACACGAAATAGGCGACTTTATTACTCTTACTCCGCTATTAACGGGTGGTAGTTTTGATTCAACCTATGGTGTTGCAAGTGTAACTACTGAAACATTTAAAAATTATTATCGTGTAATCGATTCAGCAGGCAGACTTATACCAAATTCTGAACTTGAGTTTCGCACAGATGGTTCTAAATTAATATTTAAAAGCACTGTTCCTATCTATGGAATGAAAATGGATATCAGAGATATCGAACACGCATTTGTTGTTGACCGAACTGATAGTTATGGAGACGTGATATACGACCCTCATAATCATAATAGAAATCTTAGAATGCAAGTAGACTGTAATAGAACTATCGGCTGGGACGGAACTATGGCAGTAGATGGTTACATCGTCAAAGATGACCAATTGATACCGAACTTCGATACAATGATTGAAGAAACACGCTATTATAGAGATACTCTTGTTGACCAAAGCCTTTCAATTATTAATAAATTAAAATCAAATCATTATGGATATACAACAAGAACATATCTAACAAATCATGGTGTTGAAAGAGAATCGCAATTAGAATTTTATAAAGGATTTTTATCTCATAAAGGAACTAATTCTAGTATTAACAAAATTGTTAACAATAATAATAACTTTGAGAATATAACACATGCTGATGTCTGGGCAGTTAAACTAAGCGACTACGGCCACGAGTCTAATAAATTTACAATGGCAAAAGATATTACCGTATCTGATATGATTAAAGACCCATATCTAATAGAATATACTGACCCAACTAAACAACTTTTAGAAGTATCTGGTAAAAAGAATATAGCACTAAAAACAACAGGATATGTAGACGAAGCAGATGTAAACTATATCACGCCAACACACGAATCACTAGTTAATCTAACAGACAAAACATTGTATGAGGGAGATATATCTTGGGTACAAGCAGATGAGGATAGAGATTGGGATGTTGTACGACTAAGTGAAGTAGCAGAAATAAGTTATGTAGGAGAAACATCAGACAACCAATTATATATTGGAACTACAAATGCGATTGCTGAAGAATTTACTAATAAGCCAATTTATTTAAAAATTTCAGCCGCTGAAATAAGTCCAACAATAGGTGGATATTATCTTCTATCCGCTAACGGAACGAAAACAGTAAACGGAACTACCATACACGAGTATATAGTGTTTGAAGAAGATTTCGAACCTCTAATTGTTGAGATAGATTCAACAACTACTAACAGTGTATTCGTGCCAACGAATGAAGATTCTGGTGTAGAAGCAATAGGTTCAGTAAGTAATCCAGTATTTTCTAGTGGCGATTCGATTTCAATTGACGGCACAACGTTCACTTATGCACCGTCGGGAACTACTAGTACTGGAATAACAATACTAGGAACAGTTGCAAACCCAGTTGTATCTGAAGGTGAACAAGCAAGATTTGTTGTTTATAACGATTCTGGTCTAGTTGAAAATGGAACAAACACAACAGTCACATTCTCTGGAACTGTTGCAAAAACAACAGGTGCATTTAGTTCAACTTACGGTGACCAAATAACAATAGATGGCACATCATTGACTGTTGATTATAGTTCAACTGATAGTATATCACAGACCACAACAGCAACAAGAAGTTCGACATTAACGACAGGTAACACTGTTGTTATTGATGGTACTACAAAGACAGTTCAGGATTTATTAGTCACAGGTACAGTTACATCACCAGTGATGACATCAACAAAGCCCCTAACAATTAATGGTGATACAATTACGTTAACAAATGGAGATGATTTAGCCGCAATTATAATTGCGATTAACTCAGGAACAACTGAAGTTATAGCATCACAAACATCAAATCAATTGGTTTTGACAACATCAGTTCCACAACTAACTATGACTGGCGGTGTATTGACTGATTTAGGACTTTCAACTACTAACTCATATACAAATTCAAAACTAGACCAATTAGCAGACGAATTAGACACAATAACTAATATTACTGCCACTATTGATTTAAACAATCGTATGACTATAGCAAGTTCAGGAAGTCAAATGATTATTTCTGGAACAGCATTATCTGAATTGGGAATAACAGCAGGAACTTATCTTTCTAATTCTAATCCAACACAAGCAAGTGTTGTTCAACAAATAAATGCACTATCTATTTTAGGAGTCACTGCTGAAGTTGTTACAGGCACAATTAAAATTACAAGTACAAATCACAATTTAGATATAGTTGAAGTAACATCGGGTGCTATGGGTAGACTGGGATATGCAACTACTACAGTTGCAATTGATGCCACAGACACAATAGTATCTGACTTAAATACTCAAGTATTTTCGGGTGCAACTGTTTCCGCAGTCAAGACTGATAGACAAGTGAAAATAACAAGTACAGAAAAGAGTATAGTCACGAGTAATATTTCTGGTGACCCTCTTGCCGATATAGGCATCACAGCAGGCACATATAGTAATACAGTATCATCAAGTCCAACAGCACTAGAGTTTGCAAGTCAAATCTCTGCCGCATCTGAACTTACGGTGGGTGTATCAAGTGATGGCAGAATGATATTCACTAACGATACTGTGCAGATGTCATTCTCTGGAACTTCCACTGCAATGTTGACTAGAATAGGACTATCGTTGATATATTCTAATGTCACATCAAGTGCCAATTTCAAAGCAATGATTTGGAAATCAGTAAGACACACAATCGGTGTCAACGGCGCTACACTTACAGAATTCAATACTAGTCTAGGACTAAACAGTACAAGTAAGTTGTGGATAGATGAATATGATTCATCTGGTTGGGCAGTTTTAAACTATGACCCAGTTGGTGGATTCACAGCCCATGCTAGACAGACAAAAGTTATAGATACAGATTTGACAAAGAGATTAATAATTCAAGATGGAGAACAATCTACAATTCATCAAGTATATGACCCACTTAATTTAAAACTACCTGGCACTATCATGTCTAAATTAGATTATGTTATGTGGACAGACCCAGCAAAATATGATACGACTACAAGTAATGATATTTGGTTTGATGAAAGACTTGATGAACTTTGGTGGGATACAGACTTAGCACGCTTCTATCGTTATAATGATTATGGTGATGCCAACGGAAACTTAAACATTGATTACGTGAGAAAGTATTGGGGTGCAATAGTTCCAAGTTCAACTGTAATTGTAAGGAAATGGACAAAATCTAGAACATTACCAACAACTACATCAACGTATAATACTAAAGAATACTACGATGACATTGCTGGCAAACTTGTTACTGATTATTTCTATTGGACAGAAGACGATGACACGTCAGAACTAAAAATGCTAATTGATTCTGGTGGACCGAAAAACAGTTTCTTGCCAGTTTCCACATCAAGTGTGGTTATTAGTAATAATGCGAAGACATATGATAACCAGACTGTTACAGCATCATTAGAATATCAACAAGAAAAAGGTCTTGTTAAGGAACACTCAGATTGGGAAATGTTGTTAGATGACTCAAAGTCTGTTATACCTAACAGATTCTTAGATGACTTAACAAATTCTATCTCTGGTGTCACTATATTGAAATCTTATGTTACTAAACTAGTGACATCTGAATTAGTTGACGTTAACTTTGCAGTTGTAACGCCAAAAGACAGGCACGGAAACAACTTTATGAGTGGACTATCAACTGATAATATTGTTGTTACTACAAACTCAGGAACAGTAAAAGCAAGTTATCTAAGTATTGACGGTAATAATTTAAAGATTAGTAAGCAACATACAATGGTAGTGGGAGATGTATTAAGAGTTTACTCAGTAGAAGCAACGAAGAACAATTGGTTTACTAATACTACAAAAACTCGCAATAACTTTGCTTCAGTAATAAACACAATGATGAGTAACAAAATGTTACAGACTGTATATTCTAAGTATACTCAATACATAGATACTGATGATATTATTTTCAAACTAGGCAATTGGTATATAGATGACAGTTACAAAACGATTAATTCGTTCTCATATCTATCGACTACTAGAGAGTTTGATATGATTGAACAATACGAGAATGGTATAAAGTCATTTAAATTAAAATTACCAACACACGATGAATACTACTTTGAGCATGAAGGACAACTGCAATTAGTTCACAGAACTAAGAGTACGTTGAATGTATCTTTCGATTCGATAGCATTACCAGAAACAGGTTATGATATTTATTATAGTAATGCAATAGGAATTCAAGTACACGAGTTGATGAATTTAATCAGAGATTATCCAAATACTTCATTTATTAATGACATATTCTTTTCTATGATTAAATATCTTTACACAGAAAAAACATATCCTTCTTGGTTATTCAAAACAAGTTATTTTGATTTAGATTTACATAACCGAGAGATGAAACAATATGCCGTTTATCAAAGAGATAGTGAAGAAGATGTGGTAGAGTATGTTAGAGAAGCAAAGCCATATCATGCGAAGATAAGAGAAATCAAAAGAATAAACACTACAACTGATTCAATAACAGCAACTACTACAATTGATGAGAAAATGGCTCTTAGTTTAGACTTTGGTAATAACAGTAGATACTTAGACACTACGTTAGATGCTGGCAAATATGGAACACTTTCCACTCCAACAACAGTCACAGATGCTGGTTCATTTATAACTGGTAAAGAATATACAATCGTAACAACAGGAACGACAGACTTTACTTTAATTGGTGCAAGTGATAGTAATGTTGGTACTACATTTACAGCAACAAATAATGGTGTCGTAATAATTAACGCTGGTTCATTTATAGTTGGAAATTCATATTATATATCAGCACCAGGAACGACAGACTTTACTTTAATTGGTGCAAGTGATAGTAATGTTGGTACTACATTTACAGCAACAGGCGTAGGCACAGGAACAGGTACGGCAGGTTGGAGCGGAACTGGTACTGCAAAAACTAATTCATTCAATGACATTGCTGATGGAGAATATGAGCAGGGACAGTTCTTACTAAACAGATACACACCAACATCAGAAGAGGGCGGATTTGACACCGGCTTAGTAAACTCAAAAGCATTAGAGAGTTCAATAGTCAGACTACAGACATACAGTGGTGATATCACTGGTGGAATTGGTTCAGAGACAGTTGACAAAACAGAATTTTATGTGTATGATATGTATGGTAGAGGTTACAATATCGGAGTTAAATCTTCGGGTACAATCTCATCATTTAATGGCACAACTTTGGTAGTAAATAACGCATCGTTGTTTGATACTGCCTCTAAAAATAATAAAAAATTAATAGCAGTGCAGAAAGCAGGCACTTCTAACGTAGAATTTATGATGTATGATAAGAAAGCAAGTACATCACTTACTATTAGTGACCGAGTATTGTATACGGGTCTAGGGCATTCATTTGCTAATAACGACTTAGTATATGTGCTTGAGACTCCATTACAGTTGGTTTTACAAGACTTAGTGTAAAATAGAGTGACTATATAACCTAAACAGATGGTTTGTATAAATACAATAGTAGATAAATATATGAAACAATCTAAGAGACGGAAGGAACATGTTTAAAGATACAGTAAAATCACAAGTAGTCGGCACACTTAAAATCTATGATAAAGAGAGTGGTGACGTACTTGTACAAAAGAAAAACGCAATTCATCCAGGGAACATGGCATATGTTATGGCTTCGGCTATGGCAGGCAAGGCAACGAGTGTAAATTCGGCAGGCAATGCGCCATCAATTAATTGGATGCAGTTCGGCAGTGGTGGTAGTACCTCGACTACTACGCTTTCTTATCGTTCTCCTAGAGTGTACCCAACATATGACCAACTAGCCATAACGGCCAGTAATTCATCACTGTATGTACCAAAGTATGAACAGTTGACTACAAATACCGTGTATTATCCAGGAGAGGACATGGGGGCTGGAGTAATAGTACCAAACAATACATCCAAAGTAAAATTTAGCGTGAATTTAACTCATGCAGATTATGCCACGGCTGTAGGAGAATCGATTCCATCAAGTGACAGTTCGGCTAGTTCAGCACAAGTCGAAGCGTTTACTTTTGATGAAATTGGTTTGATGGCTGGGGTTACCGATAGTGGTGCCTTAGATAAAACAAAAACCTTAATGCTAACCCACGTAACATTCCATCCCGTGTTGCTGGCAGCAAATAGAACTATTGTAATTGACTATACAGTTACAATACAAATTAGTTAAATTTTAGGAGTATAACAATGGCTTCAGGCTCACAAATATCAAACTCAGACTTATCAAGTCTACGAAGTGCTATGAATACTATCTTAAACGGCACGGGTGTACATGGTGGATATAACCAGTCACATACTATCGCGGCAAATCCTACAACTGGTGACACGGTTGACGATGCATACCATGATTCACTATTCGCTGCCGCGGCAAAGATAGCAAATTATTATAATATTACAAACCCATTTACGGCAGTTGATGCAGGAACAACAATCGACTGGGACCATTATGGTTCTGTAGCGGCACAATTCATCACTGACATCGAAACACGTTTTGATTCTCCTTGGTCTTACACAGACTGGGACACAAGTGTACAGAATGAAACACAAGAAACAGCATCAAACTGGAACGGAACTAGAACTCAAATTGTTAAATTCGAATTTGGTTCAGTGGCTAACTTGAATGCTTGGTTCGCCGCGGGTGGCGAACTTAGAGTTACAGCATCACATAGTGACTCAAGTGGCAACCAACAGGGCACTTCTTGGGAACAACTTACTGGTGAACTAGGTACTTTTACTTACTCAGTAAGACCAGAAGATTCAAGTTCAGTTGATACACGTTCAAGATATAAACACAGTGATATCACAACTTCTTATGTTGTACATAAGAAAGAAATAGCAGATGATTCAGATTATAGTGCGAACTATATTCAAGTTTCAGCCAAAACAGAAAACAGTGGCGCAGACATATTAGTTAAAATAGAATTAGCAGATGCTCACGTTGCCCGTTCAGGCAGTGGTTCTGGTTATGGTGGTGCATGGTCATGGACTGGTGCTGACAATGTACCGGGAACATCGACAGTTACTATTGCATCGAAAAAATTAACAAATGCGTCTGGCTCAGTTATGGCTTCGAATCCAACGTCTACTGTTACTGATTCTCTGTAAACTAAGTTGTGGGACGATGTAAATGCCACAGAGTTATTATCTAAATAGATGGAAATTACATGTCGCAGATTTTAACTCATTTGCAGACGATATCAATGATATAGTCGGTATCGGCGCATCAGATTCGGGATATGGTCAAAGTCATCTCGTTGTTACTAAAGCATTAGAAGAAGTAACAACATCATTGTGGGATGAACTTTTGACCTCAATGCTCTATGCTGGCAGACATCAAGGTACAGTACTAAACTCGCCAACTAGCACAAGTCATGCTAGTTGGCCATCCTCACATCAACTAGATTCAATTCTTCCCACTATAACTACAGATATAGCAAACATAGTAGGAAACAAACTAAACAGTGATGTAGCATACATGACTGCAACTCCAAATCAAATATCTTCATCAAAAGCATACGTAGACCCAGCAGGTAGTCCCGGTACTCCTATTTGGACTAGTGCAAATCAAGTATTTTATGAAGCAAAAGTTACCTTTACAGACGAAGATAATCGCAGACACTTCTTTAATTCTGGTGGAGAACTTAGATTTGATGCAACATTGACTGGCGTTGATGCGGCACATGCCCAAAGTGTTGACTGGGAAACAATGTTAGCCGCGATTCAAACGATTAAATTGTCTCATTCTTCTACAGAAAGTTCAGCAAGTCTAGGCACTCCAGGCTATGGATTTAATATGTTAACTGGCACATATCAACTTGTTTACACAAAAGGCGGAACAGGTGATTATGCTGGAAACCAAATAAACATATATGCAAAACTGTCAGGTTCAAATGCAATAGATATTAAAATATCATTTGATGATGCTCATGTCTCTGACAATGGCACTTGGACTACTCCTCCATATTCTGGCAACTGGACAGGAACAGACTATGTAGCAGGGACATTAACAGTTACATTAGATGAACTTAGACCAGTTGATTCACCAAATGGCGTAACGCTCTCATCCCCAACTTATTCCCATATTTCTCAACTTTAAGTGTTGACTTTTGGTCGATTTTACTGTATTATTAGTACTAATACAGGAGAATAATTTATGGCCGAGAGCATTAAAGGTGTATCATCAGAGAAAGACTTAGAGAGATTAGAAAAAGCACTAGACTTTTCTAATACAATGAAGACTTTCAATCTAAACAAAAACAATCTAAAAGTCAAAACACAGAACTTGCTAAGTTATAGCACGGCTGGTGGCTCATTCATAGTTGACCAATCACTTATATCTTTTATGAACTTCGTTGTTTCAAGTGGTAAAACAGAGATAACTCTACTTGATAAGAACGATATACCTGTTCGTATTGAAGACACTGAAAAATTCCTTGACGAAACATCGAGTTTATACTTCGAAGTAGTGAATGACTATTATAACGAATATCAAAAATTAAGAAGTTCCCGTAAAATAGAAAAAGTATTAGAAATTTAATATGAGTAAAGGTATTATAATATTTGCTCAGAACAATGAGTACGTTGACTATGCTAAACAGGCTTGTGCTTGTGCTGGTTATGCCAGAAAGAATCTTTCATTGTTTGACGAGATATGTCTAATAACTAATACCGAGACTTTAAAATCGAACGAAACACTAATTAACGAGTACTTTGATAAAGTAATTGTTAGTGATGAGTTTCAACCAGAAAACATACGATTGTTTAAAGATACCACACATATAACTGAGTATGCATCATTTAAGAACATGGGCAGAAGTGAGGTATATGAGTTGTCTCCTTACGATGAAACACTTGTGATAGATAGTGATTATTTCATAATGAATGATGTGCTAGACCAAGTATGGGATAGTGAAAACGATGTGATGATTAACTGTAAATACAGAGATGTTTCGGGACGTCATAAAGGGAACATAGAATATCTGGATAACTTTAGTATTCCAATGTATTGGGCAACAGTTTTTTATTTTAAGAAATCTGATTTTGCCGAAAATCTATTCACTCTTATAAGTCATATAAAATATAATTACAAGTATTATTATTACCTATATAATTGTAGTGGCAATCTATATAGAAATGATTTTGCATTTTCTATGGCACTACATATATTGAACGGTAGTGTTGCGTTTGATGTGCCATCATTGCCATTTGATTATCTGAATAATAGTTTTGACCTTGATGATATTTACAGAGTCAACTCACATAATGATATTATTATGTATTGTGCTGATGCTGAAAGAATTACAAACCATATACTATCAAGGTTTAAAAACATAGACGTGCATATTATGAATAAGAAAGCAATAGCAAGATGTATTGATGACCTATTGACAAACGGAGAGAAAGTATGAGCAAAGGATATATAACTATTGCCCAGAATAGTGAAGACATTGATTACTTAGAAATGTCATATGCTCTCGCTCTCAGTTTAAAAGCAACACAAGAGAATAGCAATCTATGTGTATGTGTAGATGAAGAAACAAAGAAACTAATAACTGATAAACATAAGAAAGTATTTGATGCTATAGTTGATATTCCTTGGAATGATGATGCTAAAGGAGACAAGTGGAAGATACACAATAAGTGGAAATATCCACATATGACTCCTTATGATGAAACTATCATACTTGATAGTGATATGATATTCACTGAGAGTGTAGACTATTGGTGGGAGTATCTTGTTAAGAAAGATGTTTGGTGTTGCACGAATGTTAAAACATTTCGCAATGAAGATGTAACAAGTGACTACTATCGAAAGAAGTTCACTCAATTAAATCTACCAAATGTGTATAGCAACTTCACGTACTTCAATAAATCAGAATTAACTTTTGAATTCTTTAGAATGGTTGAGTTAATTATGACTCATTGGAATGTATACTTTGATAAGTTTCTTTCTGGTGTTGGACAGAATTGGATGAGTGCCGACGTGGCATACGCATTAGCAATTCAACTATTAGATATTGAAGCAGAAACATGTGATTACGATATTAAAGATGTTCCTACTTTTGTTCATATGAAAAGTATGGTACAGAATGTACCAGTAACTATGATAGAGAGTAACTGGACTAAAAGTATAACAAGTGAGTTGGGAGATGATTTACAAGTAAAGATTGGTAATTTCACTCAAACATTGCCTGTACATTATGTAGAGAAGAATTGGATGGACGAGAATAAGATTAAACAACTCGAGGATGCAGTACTATGATAAGTGTTATAGAAAAAACAAAAACATGTCGTGCTGTTTATTTCGATGGGTTCAATAAGATTACACAGATAACGAATCAAATCCAAGACACGAAAGATTTATTTGCATGGTTTGAGATTAAAGAGATTGAGCCTTTTCTTAATGGCAGTTACAAATTTTCAGATTACATAGTCAAAAGAACAAAGAATCCACTCATATATGAGATTATAAAATCAAAAGTTGACATTAAACGAAGAAACAAAGACAATCAACTACATAAGATATTAACAACAGAAGATGCTGATATACTACTTTCACTCAATGATGACGAATTGATATTCGAAGCAAACGACAAATTGAAAGAAAGTATTGAAATTGATGCAAATCAATTGGTTAGTGTTGCTGGCAAAACAGACCATGTGTTCTTTATCACACACAAAGATAGACCAGAATTTCTAATAAAAACAGTAGAAGTACCATTTTCTGAACTATTATCCACTGGAAAACATGTTAAGTTAGCATTTAATAAATACAGTATAAGTGTCTATACACAGAAGTATTTTGACAAGTATTCGTGGAGAAAAGTATGAAAGAATCAAAAGTTGTCATAGGTGATTTAGATGTATTCTATATCAGTTATGATGAACCAGCAAAAGAAGAACATTGGGCGAACCTAATGATGAAGTTTCCATTTGCTAAAAGAGTAGATGGAGTAAAAGGATTTGACAACGCACACAAAGAATGTGCAAGACAAAGTGAAACTGACAGATTTATTACTATCGATGGTGACAACATCGTTGATGAAAAGTTTTTTGATTTAGAGATAAGTTTCACAGAAAACACAGACTTAGCAAACTCTATTATTAGTTGGAGTGCTAAGAACATGATTAATGGATTAGTATACGGTAATGGTGGTATCAAATGTTGGCCAGTAGACTTGGTGTTAGAAATGAAAACACACGAGAATGCAGAAGATGAAACAAAGAAAGTAGACTTCTGTTGGGATTTGAATTATATTCAAATGAATGACATTCATTCAGAAGTATACAACGCAGGCTCACCATTTCAGGCATTTCGTGCAGGATATCGTGAAGGTGTTAAGATGTCTTTAGATGAAGGCAAGACTGTGCCTATTGAAGATTTTAAAAAGAGAATATGGCCAAAAAACTACGAAAGATTAGTAACATGGTGTAATGTTGGTGCTGATGTAGAGAACGGCATTTGGGCTTGCTTCGGCGCAAGACTAGGATGCTATGATATTAATTTTGTAGAAGATTACTTATTGGAAAACATTTCATCGTTTGATTGGTTCAAATCTTATTTTGAAGAAGAAATTCTTCCTACTGTTGCTGGTGGCGAAGAGAAATGTTCTAAAACTGGAGTAGAATGGGACTACGATAAACTATATGATGAGTGTTTACGTATCGGTGACATTCTTACTGAAAAGATGGGAATGGAAATCGCAGACCCAACACCAGAATTAGGTAGGTTCTTTAAGAGAGTTTACACAAATCCACCTAGAGTTAATAATCCAACTGCAACAGAAAAGCAAACTGGTTGGGATAGATAATGTCAAATTATGACGATGATGCAGTTGTCACTCGGGACAATTTAAATGCATTGTCGCCGTCTATGTGCATGGCGAAATGGCTTCAAGTAAGTCTACACTTGCCGCAAGGAAGAACGCATAGTTGTTATCATCCGCCAACACATGCGATTCCATTAGATGAACTAAAAGCGAATCCAAACGCATTACATAATACACAGTTCAAATTACAAGAACGAAAACAAATGAAAGAGGGCACTCGTCCTGAAGGATGTCAGTACTGTTGGAATGTAGAAGATGCTCCGAATCCACCAGAGGGTGGTAGATTAAGCGATAGACACTATCGCTCAAGTGAGTGGTGGGTAAAAGATGCATGGGATGAAGTTGTAAACAATCCTTGGGACCACGACATTACTCCACGATATGTCGAAGTCAATTTTAATCAAGCATGTAACTTTAAATGTAGTTATTGCTCACCCCACTTGTCTACTGCATGGGAAGATGATGTAAAAGAACATGGTGGATTTCGTTTCTCAAACGGAACAGGACATAATGACATAGACTATCTACGTAAAACTGGACTTATGCCTCTTGAAGTTGCACGTAAAGATAATCCATATGTAGAAGCATTTTGGAAATGGTTTCCTAATGTGTACCAAGATTTGAAAGTTTTTCGTATGACTGGCGGTGAGCCACTGATGGACAACAATACATTCAAAGTGTTAGATTATGTAAACGAGAATCCAAACGCAACGCTAGATTTAAGTATAACTTCTAATATGTGCCCACCACAAGATGCATTGTTTGAGAAGTTCTTAGACAAGTTAAAAGCAATAGAAGAAGTTCGTGTATGGGAAGACACAGAAAAGTTTAATCCAGACAGTGGTAATAACTGGTACGTTGCACCAGCATGTAAACATTTTAGTTTATACGTAAGTGTAGATGGAGTAGGCAAACAAGCAGAATACATGCGTGACGGTCTTGATTTTGAGAAAATGTATCAAAACTGTAGACGAGTTCTAAGTGAAACTGCTGGTACTGAAATATCATTCATCAATACATTTAACTTGTTAAGTATTCCTAATCTACGTGGATTCTTACAAATGATATTAGACCTGCGTGAAGAATTCGGTTACGAAAACCAAGAAGATACAGTTATTCAACCACCAGATAGAAAAGGATTTAAACATCCAAAATTTGTTCGAAAGAAAAGACAACGAATTTGGTTTGATACTCCATATCTAAGATATCCAGATTGGATGACTTTACAATTAGCAGATGAAGATATGTTAGACACTATACAAGAGAACATCGATTTTATGAAAGAGAATGTTTTAGAGAATGATTTATATGGTCGCAAGTATACAGGCTTTAAGAATTATGAGGTATTAAAATTAGAAAGAGATTTAGCATGGGCTAAAGAAGGACTAAATATGAGTGAAGAAGAATTAAGCACCAACTTAATTCGCTTCTATGAATATTTTACACAGTATGATAAACGTAGAAACTTAAATTTCTTAGCCACATTTCCAGAGATGACTGATTTCTGGAATGAAGCAAAAGAAGAATATCAGGAGCAACATGGACGAAACATTTAAAGAATATAAAAAGCGAGTCATTGACCCGATTAGTCCTTCGTTCTGTGCGGCGAAATGGCACAATGCAACTATCTGGTTAGGTCACGGACAGACTACTAGTTGTCATCAGCCACCAATGCATGATATTCCATTAGAAGAAGTAAAACATAATCATACTGCGATTCACAACACTAAGCACAAAAAAGCAATGCGTAAGTTAATGCTTAACGGTGAACGCCCGGCCGAGTGTGCAGTTTGTTGGAAAATGGAAGATTCTGGCAAGGATGTAGTATCAGTGCGAGTACAAAAAACGCAAATGTCAGAAGAGAAAGACATAGCAAAAATACCAACTCAGGCTTGGGACAATGACTCAGCATTACATACATTAGAAATATCATTTGACAGAGCCTGTAATTTTAAATGTTCATATTGTAATCCTGCCTTCTCAACTGCATGGGTAAAAGATATTAATGACAACGGACCATATAAGAATATTCAGTCAGATACTAGAGGACACTTTGTTGGTACCGCACCATGGGCAGAAAAAGTAGCAAAAGATGATAAAGACAATCCATATATACAAGCATTTTGGAAGTGGTGGGAAGAGCCAGGCGGTCTAGTAGATACCCTATATGAAATACGAGTGACGGGCGGAGAACCTATTATGCATCCCGGAGTGTGGAAATTATTTGATTGGTTTAAAAATAATCCCACTAAAGGCCGTGATATGATATTTTCAATCAATAGTAACTTAGTTCCAGAGAAAGAAAAAACATTTGATAAGTTATTAGAAATTACACAATATGTTCCTAATTTTAAAATATATACTAGTTGTGAAGCAGTCGGAAAACAGGCAGATTATATTCGTGATGGAATGAAGTATGATACATGGTTGAGCAATATCTCTAGGTTATTAGATAATCCTAAAGTTCGTGAATTTCATGTTATGATGACTATAAATTCTTTGTGTTTAGATGGAATAACAGACTTTATGGATGATATGTTAGCACTACGTAAGATATACGGAGAACGTGCGCCTGTAATGTCATTGAATAGGTTGGACTTTCCAACATTTCAAAGTCCAGATATTTTGCCTGAGTATATGTTAACTCATTACCATGACAAATTAGAAACATGGTATGAAAAGAATAAACATTTACTAATAGATGTAGAACATCTTCATGTTGGAAACTTATTGCATCACTTAACACGATGCAAGACACGATATCACAATCCTGAAGAACTAAAAAAACAATATAACGATTTTAAAACATTCTATACACAATATGACAAACGCAGAGGATTCGATTTCAGGTCAACATTCGACCCTATGATGGTAGAGTGGTTTGATTCACTTGAAATACAACAGTCAACAGTGGCAGAAATAGGACCAGACCCTGCTACTATTGAAAAATATAATGAGGACAACAAACATGGGTAGAAAATACTGGGAGTTTGAAACACTCCACGAATACAAAAAACGAATTATTGACCCAGTTAGTAAGTCATATTGCGCCGCCAAGTGGTACAATGCTACTATCTGGTTAGGACATGGACAAACTACAAGTTGTCATCACCCACCAGGACATCCTATTCCGGTAGAATTATTAGACGACAATCCATCAGCAATTCATAATACGCCACATAAGAAGAAAATGCGTAAGATGATGCAAGAGGGCGAACGTCCAGCAGAGTGTGAATACTGTTGGAAAGTTGAAGACATGGGCAAAGATAATATATCTGACCGTGTGTTTAAGACTGAAATCTATAAAGATGAAGATATTCAGAAATCAGTTGATTTGCCATGGGAAGAAAATGTTAATCTAAAGACACTTGAAATATCTTTTGATAGAGCGTGTAATTTTAAATGTTCATATTGTAATCCCGCATTCAGTACTGCCTGGGCAAAAGATATCAATACGTATGGTCCATATCAGAATATTCAATCTGACGCAGTAGGACATTTTATTAATTCAGCCCCTTGGGTTGGCGCTATTGCTCCAGAAGATAATCCATACATTAAAGCATTTTGGAGATGGTGGGAAAGTGACCTTGCAGATAGTTTAGAAGAGATACGCATAACGGGTGGTGAACCTATTATGCATCCTGGTACTTGGAAATTATTTGATTGGTTTAAAAATAATCCAGGTCGAGGAAAAGATATGAGATTTGCCATCAATTCAAATATGTGTCCTGAAACTCCAAAGGTGTTGAACAAACTGATTGAACAATCATGGCATGTGCCTAATCTTGAAATTTATACGAGCATGGAATCTACAGGCAAACAAGCAGAATATATTAGAGACGGACTTAATTACGATGAATGGATGTCAAATATTCATCGTGTATTGAACGAAGCGAATATAACGAAACTGCATATGATGATGACTATAAACTCCTTGTGCCTAGATTCCATTGTTGAATTTTTAGATGAAATGTTAGACCTACGAGAACAATATGGACAACGAGCCCCAACGCTATCGCTGAATATTCTACGATTTCCTTCATTTCAGAGTAATGCAATATTACCAGATGATATCAAAACTATTTACAAAGATAAGTTAGAGGCATGGTATAAGTCTGAACGCCCACAAAAAATGTTACACGATGGTGAGATGGCTAGTGTACAACGATTAATTGACTATCTTGATATCATTAAGACTCCTCATAGAAACACGGCAGATAAAGCAAAACTATATAATGATTTTAAGGCATTCTTTGCACAATACGATATTCGTAGAGGTAAAAGTTTCACAGAGACATTTCCAGGGCCGTTAGCAGACTGGTTCAATTCATTGTCTAGTGAAATTCCTACAGCAGAGAAAATATTAAGTAAAGAATTACAGTTAGAGGTATCTGATACTGCGATAGACCCGAAGACAACTGAAACTTATATTGACCAGACTGATGATGTATTGAAGTAGTACGCTAGAAAATGATAGACACAACTAAAATTATAGAAATTAAAACTGATGAAGACTATGCTAATTATTTGCTACGAGAGAATCAAGAAGCATATAATAATAATATTGTCTTAATAGCAGATTTACGTCCTGATAAGAATATTATAATGTGTTCCTTAGATTTTGGCTTCGGAAGAAATAATGTGTCAATGTTATCTGATTTTATAAAAGACCGATTTGATAACAACCATGGTCTACCAGATAAGATTTATATTACGTTCACGACTGAACCATATTTAAAGATGGGTCAAGAGAGAGTTCTTTCTAATGTTATAGAAACGGGATTTTATGTAGAAATTAATCCAGATGACGACCCAACTCCAAATGAAGATATTGAATGTGTATTTATTAATGGCGACCTTGGTGTTGAATCTAACGTTAAAAGATATTGTGGCGAAATTCCTGTTACAATCGGAAATGTAAAATTTTACGGATTCCCTTTTGGACTGCTATCAAGAACAAGAAAAAGACTAATATATGCACAAGATAGTAATAAAATAACAAATTACTACATGTGCCAATTTTACAGAGACATTCCAACTGGACATTTTTTAAAACATTTTGTATGTCTAAACGGAGTTCCAAATTTGATTAGGATAAAACTTCTAACTTGGTTACATGAAACAAATATTATTGAGAAGTGCCATTGGAGTTGGTTAAAACGCCACCCAGAAGGAACTGTTTTGTCAGACAACTGGAATAATATGATTTCAAAGACAGATGGTATTAACACTGCAATATTTGATTTTGAGCAAACAAAAGAACTCGATATGTCATTAGAAGATTTAGAAATAGGACTAAATCAAGATAGAATAAGCCATTCTTATTATTTAAATAATAGTCTAATTGATATTGGAGTTGAAACTGTTCCGGAAAAATATCAGTTTTTTACTGAAAAAACATGGAAACCATATCTTGTTGGAAAAGTATCATTATTTTTTAACTGTCAAAGTTATTATGCTATATTAAAAAATCTTGGATTCGAATTGTATGATGAAATATTTGATTATTCTTTCGACACAATAATAGATATAGATGAGAGACTGAGTGCATATTTTAATGAAATAAAAAGAATAAGTGAAATCCCTCTCGAAGAGTTACAAACGAAGATATTAGGTATCGAAGATAAAATTTTAAGAAATAGAAACCATGCATGGAATTGCGACATAACAACAATTTCACCTTTTAAGGAATATCCCACATTACTGCCATGAAAAAAATAGTACCAATTTGGAATAGAGACGGCAGTTGTGCTGAAGAAAGTGAGAACAAGACTTTCTGTATGGCTCCGTGGTCGCACACTTACATATCTCCACAAGGTGAGAGAAGAATGTGTTGCGCCAGTAGAGAAGAACACTCATTTCAAAAACAGTATATTGATGCTACTAACGATGAGAAGTATGGCGAGATAAAAGAATCTAAAACATTAGCAGACGATTTTAATCCTGTTAGTTTAGAAGAACATTGGAACTCACCGTATATGAAAGACATTCGTAAGAAACTTATGGCAGGTGAACGTATATCACAATGTGATGTGTGTAACGATGACATCTTAAGTATATCATCATATCGTAAATGGTTCACAGGTGTTCTGTTTAGAGATAAGATACAAGAAGCGTTTGACAACACAGATGATGACGGACACACAACAATGCCTACTATTTCGTTTGACTATAGATATTCAAATCTATGTAACTTCAAATGTCGTATGTGTGGTGAACAGTTATCATCATCTTGGGAAGCAGAAAAGAAAATCAATAACATGTGGAGTATAGAACAACAACCATTCATGCAGAAAGATGTTAAGAAGAAGATGACTACGTTTCAGACTGAAGTTGTTGAACCAGAATTTAGAGAAGCAATATCAAAAGGCATAGTTGAAGAAATATATTGGGTCGGTGGCGAACCGTTGATGTATGATATACATTGGTGGGCATTAGAAGAAATGGTCAATAATGGTTCAGCAAAGAACTGCCATTTAAGATATAATTCTAATCTATCACGCACAGAATTCAAAGGTAAAAAACTTTTTGACTATCTGCCTCAGTTCAAAGATTGGTTGATGTGTGCGAGTATCGATGGCACAGGTGACATTGTAGAATTTATTCGTAAGGGCATTGTATGGGAAGAATGGTTAGAAAACTTCAAAGAAGGTTTGGCCGCACCGGGCGGTAAAGACAAGATGTTGTTTGACTTAACGATTACTGGTCCAGGTATGTTTAGTATCAAAGACTTGTTTGATTTGAGTTTAGAACTTGACGTGAGAATAGAAACAAAGATTATGTTTGCGTTTCATCCAGATATTATATTCTCACCCTTTGCATGGCCGAAACACATTCTTGCTAGAAAGATTGACGAGTTACTTGAGTATATTGAGCCTCGAGCAACACAAAAACAATCAACACTAGTTAATACACTACGTGAGATGAGAAATAGACCCTCATTTGAAGAAGAATATCCAGAACAATTTGTTCAAGGCAAGAAGAATGGCAAAGGATTCCAAGATAGACTAGATGAAATTCGAGATGAAAAAATTACAATCGCTGACATATACAAAGCAGACGATGAACTATATGAATGGTGGATGAACGATGAGTAGTACTTTCTGTCCATTATTATTTCAACATCTTGCTACACATCCGCATGGCGGAGTAACGCATTGTTGTGTTGCTGACCATCGTAATGCGTTGAGTAGTTCACGTGATGGTGATAGATTTTATAATCTAAATCGGGACACGGTACACGACACAATGAATAGTGAGAGTTACAAGAAAGCAAGACTAGAAGTATTAGATGGTGAAAAACCAAAAGCCTGTTTACGTTGTTATGAAGAAGAAGATAAGGGCATGAACTCAAAACGCATAGAAGAAATTAGAAATTACCCAGAATACACTATAGACGTTGCGAGAGAGTCTACAGATAGCACAGGTTATATGAAAGATGTACAATTAGAATTTGTAGAACTACGATTGGGCAATACTTGTAACGTTGCTTGTCGTACTTGTAATCCTGCTTCTAGTAGTAAATGGAGAAATGATTATGACGCATTACAGAAAGCAACTACATTTCAGTTGACAGATTATAACACGATGGAAGGTTTTAGATGGCCAGAACGAGAAGGTTTCTGGGAAGACTTGTTACAACATTGTGACCGGGTGAAGACATTTTATATTAATGGTGGCGAACCAATGTTAATTAAAGAACACTTTGCATTCTTAGAACGACTTGTTGAATTAGGCAAAACTGATATCAAGTTGTGGTATAATATTAATATGACATTGATGAATGAGAAAGTTATAGACTTGTGGCGCAAGTTTGACCATGTAAAAATAAGTTGTAGTATAGATGACTTAGGAATACGAAACGAGTATATCAGACATCCAACGAACTGGGACACTGTAATGAAAAACTTTTTAAGATTAAAAGAAGAAGATTTTGAAATCGATATTACTCAGACTGTTTCGTTTATGAACTATTCAACTCTTGGAGATTTTTATAATTTCTTCTACAAAGAACATGGTACTTATGTATATCATAACATGGTATATGACCCTATTATATTATCTCCGGCTGTGTTGCCCAAAAAGATGAGAGATGACATTCACAAGACATTTGAAAACGTATTCGAGGATTGGAGATTTGAGCAACTACTAAGTATGTTCAGTAATGAAACAAATGAAAAAAACTGGAATGACGCAATAGAATATACGAACAAATTAGATAATATACGAAATCAAGACATCGGCGATTATTTGCCAGAATTTAAGGAGATTATGTAATGCAAACATTATTTGACCCGTTACATGTAGAGACTCATAAACTAAAGACATCAGTAAAAAATTTAAATAAAACAATAACTATTTTGTCAGAAAGTCCAGATTATAAATATCAAACTTATAGTAATATAATTTTAAATATAAATCCCAATAAAAGATATGACCATTATTATATTATTAATACTGATATGACGTTCTATGATGAAAATAATAATTACTATAGTGATTATAATGATGAAGAAATAAATTACACAGATAAAATATCCATCGTAATCGACCGTGTACTTGCAGATGACACTATAATGTCACGCATTAAGTCAGGTAAAGCCATGTTACTATTTGATTTTAGTGTAGAAGATTGTCCTATATCAATAGATGATTCAACCATATATGGAAAAATAAATAAATATTTCAGCAAAATAAACACTCATAACAATGTAGTATATTGGACGATGAATGAAAGTGTTTATGATAAAATTGACAAGAAAGATTGTAATGTTAGAATTGAATGCGTTTCATTGAGTACCCTGCGATATGTTAGATTCAATTATAATGATTACAACAAATTAATATACAGCAACCAAAACGGACTGGGACGCAAATCAGCATTGTATTTGAACAGGAGACCTAGAGAACATAGAATAATACTATTGGCAGAATGTGTCAAACGAGGGGTAGATATTGATAATATGTACCTTTCATTTATCGGTAATTCACTTTCTGATTATGATAAGAAAAACGATGCTGAAATTATTAAAAATACAATAGATATTCATTACGGAGATGCATACCCAACTCATATAGGAAAAGGCATATCACCTTTCTTATTTGAACAATTAACTCCACATATGGGCAAACACATAGAAATACGCACAAGCGAGGATGATGGAAAAATAAGATTAGGAGACAAAGTTGATGGTGATGTAATATCACGAGTAACCGATATGTTACCTCATAGATTAAAATCAAAATTTGAAATCATTACAGAATATACATATACTGATTCTGATATTTCAATAAGTGAAAAATTATCATTAGCAATGTTAAGTAAAATTCCATTTGTTGTTCTTGGTGATAGACATTATTTGCGCCATTTAAAGAAACTAGGATTTAAAACATTTGACAAGTTCTGGTCTGAGGCATATGACCATAAAAATAAAGACGACAGAATAAGTGTGCTTGCCTCAACAATAAATGATATAGTTAATTTTTTTCATTGTAACACCGATGAATATGGCAATAGTGTATACTCTAAAGAAATGAATGAAATATTAGAACATAACTATGGTCACTATAAAGATGTATATGCTCCTACTATTATTGACAGAGTTTTAAATACGTTATCGACAAATGAAAAGGACACAGATATGATAAACAATGAAGAAGAAAACATAACAGAGTACGCATTAACGTTGAATAAACAAATGGCAAATCATTTTGATAACTTCAAACAAAATTATCCAGAAATAGCACAATGCAAAGAATTAATGGGATTCCATGGTGATGGATTCGAAGAGTCAATGAAAAAGGGGTTCTGGCAAAATCATACAAGAATGTTAGAAGCATTGGGATTATCAAAGAACGGATTCAGGTCTAAGTCAAATCCTGCTATATTAGATTTGGGGACACAATTTGGAATGTTCCCTCATTTCTTAAATTCTATAGGACTAACTGATGTAAGTTATACTAATTCGGTAGAGGAGGCATCTAGTGATATAGGAGATTTAAAACTTATTTGGGACAAAATAGGGACTTCCAACGCAGAAGGAACTCAAATGCCAATTCCATTGCACATTAAAACAGGAAAAAGTTTCAGTTTGCCTAAAAAGTATGACTTAATCATATGTACTACGTCAAACGTATTGTGGCAAACTGAGACAGTTCTACGATTTCACAGTCGTACTTTAGGATTTTCATATTATGTAACGGATAAAAATGATGAATCTCATACATTTTTTGCACCATATGATGTTGATGACCTTAGATTTTTCATTGAGAATATAAAAGAATACTTAAATGACGACGGAATTGCACTAATACAGCCTTATCCTTTTCCTTATCATGTAGGCGCATTCAAAGAAGAATTGGAATTATTAAAAGCATATCAATCACCAGAAGACGGATACATTGGACCGCCAGGCGAAGATAATCTATTTGATTACTTTGTAATTAGGAAGTAATATGAAATATTACATAGCAGGCAATAGAGGATTAGTAGGAACACACTACAGCAATGTAGTTAGTAATTCTCTGGGCGGGAACACAGACTTAGTTGACTACAGTGACCCGACTAGTACAAACGAAGAATTCAAAAGACTAGAGAAAACATATGGATTGCCTACACATGTAATTATCAATGCGGCTACAGTTGGTGGTCTACAAGAAGATTTAGATTTTTCGTATGAACTGATGATAAAGAATTTAACTATTCAGAATAATATATTCAATGTATGTTCTGAGTTTGGAATAGATAGAGTGCTACTACAAGGAAGTACTTGTAGTTATCCTGCCGAAGGAAGTCAACCGTATACTGAAGACCAATTGATGAATGGCGAACCCCACAAAACATATTTGCCAACAGCAATGCCAAAATTAATGGGCATGTATCAATGTAGAGCAAAGAATGAAAAAGCAGGAACACATTGGCGCACTGCGATAAACTCTAATATGTTTGGACCAAATGATAGAACAGGAGAACACGCACATGTAATTGGTGCGTTGATGCAAAAGTTTGTTACAGCAGTCAAAGAAGACTGGACTGAGATTGAGATATGGGGTAGTGGAAATCAAAGTAGAGATTTGATTTATATCAAAGATGCCATAAGTGCAATGGATATAATTCTAAACAACAATAAATATGATACAGTTAACGTTGCGAGTGGAGTTGAAACTTCTATTAGAACATTAGCAGAAACATTAAAAACAATAAGCGGATTTACAGGCAGATTGTGGTATAACACTGATAGGCCAGAAGGAATTAAAAACAGAGCCATTGATAATTCAAAGTTAAAAGAACTAGGATGGACACCAAAATACACATTAGAAGAAGCACTAACAGAAACATACGGATGGTATTATGATAGACATTAACAATATTAAATATAAAAGAATATTCTGTTTCGGATGCAGTTTTACTAATTATCATAAAATGCCCACATGGGCTGATATTCTAAAATTACATTTTGAAAATACAAGCACTGTAGTACACAATGAAGGTAAACCCGGTGTAGGCAACTATTATATATTTAATAAAATAGTTCAAACGGGTTTAAGATACAATTTTACTAAAGATGATTTAATTCTAATACAATGGAGTGGTGTTTTTAGAGAAGATAGATTTAAAGATGGGCAGTGGATTACACCAGGAAATATATTGACTCAATCTGTATATTCTACCTCTGTTGTTAATAAATGGTTTTTTGATGAAGAGGGAATGCTGATGCGTGATTGCTCTTATATTCATGTAATAAAAAAGATGTTAGAATGCGATGATTTGAATTATGAAATGTTCAGTATGAATGGAATTCAGGCAATCGACCAATATTATGAGCCTAGTATAGAAAACGCTAGTCTTCAAACATTCAAGGAGAATAGGTTCATCGGTTTAACATCTCTATACCAAGACACGTTAAAAAAAATAAATCCAAGTATGTATGATATAGTACTTGGAGAAAATGCAGGTGTAGGAGAGGGTGTTAGATTAAAAGGCGATAAGCATCCCGACTATCATTTTCTGCCAACTCAACATTTGTTATATTTAGAAAAAGTCTTTCAATTCAAACCATCTGATGAATTGAGAACACGAGTAGAGAAAATTACAAAGGAATTATTACCATGATAACGCCTAACAGTCACATGAACCCAGTATATGGGCAAGAAGAAATAGATAGTGTAACAGAGTACATCAACTCTGGTGGTTGGATAATGGAACACACCAAGACTAGAGAGATGGAACAAATGATATGTGACTACACTGGCGCCAAGTACGCACACATGGTAACGAGTGCAACAACTGGGTTATTAGTTGCATCAATGGTCGCTGATATAAAACCAAATGAAAGATTTGCTGTAAGTGCCTATACTCAAGCCGCTACGGCTAATGGTGCTATTCTAATGGGAGCAACACCAGTTATAGTTGACGTAGACACGAGTTCTTACACTATTGACTTTGAAAGTATACCCGATGATTGTCGTGTTGTGTTTGTTACAAGTATCAATGGAAGATATCCAGATGATGCATGGTTGCATATAGCAAAGTTGAGAAGTGAAGGAAGATTTGTAATTGAAGATAGTGCCCAAGCATTAGGAAGTTGGCATAAAGAAAATCATATTGGTACAATGGGACATCTTGGAATATTCAGTTTTGGTGCTCCTAAGATTATCACAACAGGTCAAGGTGGTTGTATTATCACTAATGACGAAGAACTAAGCAAGAAGATAGTTGCGATAAAGAACTTTGGTAGAACGGTTGCTGTGGGTGAGGTCTACAATGTAATGGGTATGAACTTTAAGTTTACAGACATTCAAGCCGCATTCGGTGTTGCACAAATGAAAAAGTTGCCTGGCATTGTTGAACGCAAGAAAGATATCTTTGATGCATACACTGAAGGACTACACGATGTTTGTGATTTTATTTCTACTGATTTAGATTCTACAACGCCAACTTATCCAGAAATTTTAGTTGACAATAGAGATGCGTTAGCAAATTATCTTAGAGAAAATGGAATAGGATGTAGAGCAGTATACTATAGTTTATGTGACCAACCCTATCATAGTCAATGGAAAACTCCAACACCTAATACTGATTACATAGCAAAGATGGGATTACATTTACCAGGTCAAGCAGACTTGACTAGAGACGATGTATTATCTATATGTGATATTGTGAGAACTGGCCTTATAGAGTGTAACAAGATTTAATATACCAGAGTCAAGTGTTTCTGTTGCTACAAATCCCGTACGTTCTTTTATTTTAGAATAATCAACAAAGTAATTTCTTCCATCTTTGTCGTGTTCTAGTGTTGTATTCACTTCAAGTTCATAGTCAACATATTTTTGAATAGTTGTTGCTATGTCTAACTTTGTATGATTAAGAGTTTCATCACCAACGTTCCAGACTTCACCTTTCATATCATCATACTTCTCTATTCCGAGAGCAAAGCCTCGAACTAAATCGTTAATACTTAGGAATGTTCTTTTGAAATGACCTTCAAACAATACGAGTTTGCCTACATTAATTGCTTGATTAACAAAGTCATTGACGAGCAAATCATTTCGTAATCTATTACTGACACCAAATGCAGTTGCTGGTCTAAAGATAACTGCGTTATCTCCTGAGTATTCTTCTCCTATCAATTTGTATTCACTATACTTACTGATTGGATTTGTTTCTGAGCCTTCTGTGCAAATGCTATTAAGGGCACCATAGACACTACCTGTACTCGCATATACAAATGGCTTATCGCCAGTGGCATCAATAACTCGTTTCGTTGCTTCAACATTGATAGAGTGTGCTAGTATTGGCTCGGCATCACACGCTGGATAACCAACAATACCTGCTAGATGAATAACCGCATCTGCTGATTTGATTACAGACTCAACTTCTTTGTTCCTAATGTCCATGACATGAAGATGAAAGTTAGGATGGTCTATGATATTCAATATCGGCGTAACTCCCCATCGCATCCAATCTATACATATTACTTCGTGACCTTGTTTTAGAAAGTATTCACTAAGTCTACATCCAACATATCCTGCCCCACCTGTTATTGCTATTTTCATATTTTTTCTACCTGGTTACATATCCAAACAGCACGTTCATACTTAGTTTCGCTTTTAATCTGTTCGTATACTTTTTGATTGTGTATTCTTGCTTCCTTTGTATCTTTATAAATCTTTTTTATATAATTCTTATTATCACCAATTTCTTTAATAAGTTCAAATATGGTTTCTAATCTTGCATCATCAGGTAATCCATTATCGTATTCGGATAAGTAATCTTGTAATTCGAATCCATACTTTCTTAGATATCCTGCTGTATTTGGAGAATTAAACCATATAAAAAATCTACCAGTGCTTAATGGTTTTGCAGTTTTTTCTGTAGTAAAGTGCATACTTCCACGTACATGTTGGCTTTCGCATACAATATCAAAGTGTGTGTTATTGTATATCGTCTCGGGCACTACGTGTGATAAAATATAAGGTCTGTTTTCTTGAATTACAGGTATCATAGTGTCTAACTTTCCTATTGAATAACTAGCACCTAAATCTTGCTGAGTCAAATGGTATAATGTGCCGGCATCTTCTAGATGGGTATCTGAATCATTTTTATACTGACTATGACCCATATATGTTGAGTACACATATGAATGGGGTCGAACCGCTTCAAACATTTTTGTTCTGTATTCTCGTTCAGAACCCAATAACATATTAAATGTAAAGTCTTTTTGTCTATAATCAAAGTCTATTGTTGTATCTTGGGACGTGTATATAGACCTATCAGCAAACCATGGCATATTAAAAGTTCTAGATAGGTCAAGAGGGTAATTGCTATCTTCTGACGATGCTATATAAAATACATTAAGTTTATCAACTTCTGTCATAAATTCTTGTAGTAATTTTTTACGTTCGCCAGTTGCCTGCTGTTCTGTCATCTCTATCAATTCTGATATTACAAAAAAACAAATATCATATTTTTCTATTTCTATTAATAAATTATCTAATTGTAATTTACATAAATGAACTCTATGTTCAATATCATACCAAGAAGAGTCAAAATATAACCATCTCTCCCAGTTAAAAATAAGAATCTTTTCTGAAGATTTTTCATATTTTTTTAATAAGTCGCTTTCATAGTTGTTGAATACTTGACGAATCATTTTATTTACCTTTAATAATTTCTACATCAGGCATAGCAAACACCATTGTGCCGCCGCCATCTATCCATTGTTTTTCTTTTTCTACAAACATATCTTTGAACCCGAAGTTAGGAACAAAGAACACGTCAGCATCTTTTTTAGCATCGTCTTCGTGTACGATTGGAATATTAGTACCAACAGTCACTCTTCCTACTTTACCAGAATGAATTTCGGCTGCACCCTTGAAGTACTTTCCTAATTTCCATAGTTGTAGCATTGTATTTCCTTTTGTACTTGCACCATATACATAACAGTTCTTATCCTTGTATGTTTCGAGTGTATCTCTCAGAACTTTACCATTATGTTCAATCTCTGAGAAGAAATGTTTCAGTGTAGATATATCTTCATCATACTGAATACTTCCTTTGTCTAAATGTCTTGCCCATAGTTGATAACTTCCACCTTGTATGTCATTTTCTTCTACATGATATATTTCTAATCCATTACGTTCATATAATTCTACAAGACTTGCATATGAATAATATTCTAAATGTTCGTGACAGACGTTACCCAAATCTCTCATTCTTAACATTGGTGCAAGTGTCATTAACTGTGCAATAAAAATACCATCATCTGTCAGTGCTTCTTTCACACTTGATATGAAATCATTTGGATTGTCCATATCATAGAACATACCAATAGCGGTGATTGCCTTTGCTTTGTTGTTAATGTATTCAGGTGAGGCGTGTGTGCAGATGTATTGGTCAAGATATTTATGGTCCCACATTTCTGGAATCATTATATCACAATTGTCTTTTAACTTGTCCCATAGGTTTGGTGCTGGCTCACATCCAATTCTAATTCTATACCTTGATACTCCATCTAACAGAGTTCCATCGTTCGCCCCAATGTCTAATACTGTGTCACCCTCATCAGTATATGTATTGATAATATTTGCTATGTCGATTAGATTGTCTTTTAGTTTCTGATTCAATCCACTCTCGTACCAATAGTGTTCACCATATAATACTTTAGGGTCAACTGTATGTCGAAGTTGAACTAAGTCACACTTCTCACACTGGTCTAACACCATTGGTGCAGATGAAGTAGGGTCTTGACTAGACTGAGGGAAATCATTAATACATATCTCACCAAAGTCTACAACTAAATGAACAGGACTATCACAAACCCTACAAGTATCTTTCTCATTAATTATCATTACTCACCTGCTCTAGTGATAGGTTCATCACAATCGTTCCACTTCTTTGTTATCATTGCGACCATCTTGCAATCTGCCATTGGAATGAATGTATGTGCTACGTTCTTTGGCAAGTATACACAGTCACCAGAAGCAACAGGAGTAGGGACCTCAGTGCCATCGTCTTGTAACTCTAAGTATACTCCATTACCTTCTACAAACATAATGTATTCATCAAACTCTTTATGATAGTGGTGTCCACGTTGTGAACCTTTAAGTGTTACAATATAACTCCATTCTACAACTGGGTCACCTTGTTCTGGATAGTATGTGAATATACCACCTCTGCCATCTTTTAGTGTAATTGGATTAATTTCTGGGTCAAGTTTTCTAATATGCATATAATTATCTACCGTTTATTAACTCTGTACATAATTATATTTATCATATAAAAAAGCCCTCGATTAAGAGGGCTTTAATTTAACAGTTAGAAACTATTACTTAACTATCATTGCATCAAGTTCTGCTTCTAGTTCGGCTTCAAACGCCGCTAGTTCATCTTCTACAGATTGTGCTTCATCAGTTAGTTGATTAGTACGTTTTTTATAACTGAATTTTATTTTACTATCAGTTCTATCAGTAATAAACTTATGTGAATCAGCGGGTCTTATTAAGTCAAATACAAACGAACCTTGGTTAATCAGTATTGAACCATTACTTTGTTTGTGTTCGCCTGTTAAAAAGACATCCATGTCTCCGTCATTATCAACATCTGTGAATATTATTGAGTTAATAAAAGAATTCCATTCATTAGCCTCAGATTTCTTTGCATCGGCAACAGCATTATCAGGTGCTATCAGTAATTCAATCAAGCCGTGGTCTTTAAACTTCTTATTACCTAAGTTTTCTATGATTTGTATAGCCGTACCTACATAGTATTCACCGACTCGACTAATAACAATATCTAAGTCGCCATCGTTGTCTAGGTCCGATGCAGATATCTCTGGTATTTCGCTATATTTCTTTTTATAGTATTGTACTTTGGTTTTTCTAGAAAAGTTGCCTTTACCATCATTCCAAACAATGCCAGTTAAACCTGGGATTGCATTATTGCCATATTCTAGTTCATGACCGCCGACCAGTGCATCTAAGTCTCCATCGCCATCCATATCAGCAAGTTCTAGACCAAAGGCAAAAACACCTCCACACTTACGTTTCTTTAAGTATCCAGTACCGTCATTCATTAAACACCAGAATGCTGTTTTGTTCTGCCAAGTGTGCATCTCAGTGATAACTATATCCATATCACCATCGTTATCAATATCGCCAGTAGCCGCGCCATGGTCCCATACTCGAAAATTTGGGTGACTAAGATGAGTGTCCGATGACTCTAGCCAAGTACCGTCTGGCTGACTAAGAAAATAACTATCAACTTGACCATCCAAGCCTGCTACTCCAGTGTCTGCAAAATAGAAATCTAAAACACCATCGTTGTTGTAATCAGCATTGTGAATTTGATTAGGTGCCTCAAGACCAGGAATATCACGATTATCAACCAACAACCAAGACGAGTATGTCAAGTTCCCATCAGCATCACCTAAGAATAATGCTGGCTCTCGAAATATGCCGATACAGTCATTATTATTAGGACACCAATCTCTTCCACCAGCCTCCATCGGATTATTCATACCGTCAATCATATTGCTCGGTTTAATAACGCCTATGTAAATTACATCATTATATCCGTCATTATTAAAATCCGCTATTCTCCATTGACGCCCATACCAAAAGTTTCTATCAACTGGTTGAGGAGCCCTTGGCGGTTTGAAAAAATCGATATTGGGGTCATTTTCAATATCAATTCCAGCAAGTGCCTTGGTTACTTTTTGTGATGAAGTATTACTAGTTGTTGTGTTTGAGCCGCCACAGTTGTAAACAAAATAAGTGCCATCTGCGGAAATACTCTTTACTGGTTTACTACCATCAAGACATCCTCCTGCTTTGGTAACACCCGAGCATCCTAACATTAATACTGCTAAAAATAACAGTGATACTATATTTTTCATTTTTTCCTCTCTTTTTATGTTATACTTTACTAAATTAATCTAAACGTGAACCCGTAGTTAACTTAATTCCACTACCTAGTTCATTCATCTTTGAAACATATGCTTCTGCACCTGCTTCTTTGACATCAATGTTCTGTGTAGAATAACCCGATGGATTCCATATCTGATAAGTCTTACCAGTCCAGTCTTTCTCAAAGCCAATACTCTCAAGTATCGCTCTCTCTTCTTTACCTAGACGTGTATTGCCTTTATTCACTGGATGAGCAGTCACCCAAGCAAATCCACACATACCAAATCGGTCACCCCATTTGTCATCTTCTGCTTTGGCCGCTTTTTGAGCCGCAAAAACACTCTCTTCGTGATATTTCTGAAACATTGTAGCCATAATTTACTCCTCTTTTTTTATTATCTATACTAGTATTATACCACAAAACCGTATTTTGTCAAGTTTTTGCCGTTTTTTATATAGATAAATACGTATATAATTAGCATATAATTGAGAAAAATACATGAAAAATAGATTT